>Ga0181520_10000817_pt1 | contig 67210 bp, 62 predicted proteins | sample PEATcosm2014_Bin_29_FD_132451 | JGI IMG/M metagenome (GOLD analysis project Ga0181520, IMG submission 132451) | Peatland microbial communities from MTU Mesocosm Facility, Houghton, MI, USA - PEATcosm2014_Bin02_30_metaG | ecosystem: Environmental > Terrestrial > Soil > Wetlands > Peat | place...
CGGATTCATCTTCAGCTCCGTCGGCTGGAAATGTAAACCGCAATTCCGCGGCAGAAAACGAAAAAGTGTCAGGGATGTCCCCGGTCTGAAATGTCAGGGATGTGCCCGGCTGCACAAACAGGGAGTAGGAAAAGGCTGCGGCTGTGGTCGTGGTTCATGCTTCCATTGTGCGCATGATGAGAGTAATTATCTGCAAAGCACCTTCAAGACGCTGCTCCGGCATCAAGTCAGCAAGCGCATCAGCACCGCATCTTCAATCGGGTCATGGTAGTAGCGCGGCCGGCGGCCGGTTTCCACAAAGCCGAGCGAGCGATAGAGCGCGAGAGCGGCAAGGTTGGAGGCGCGCGCCTCCAGGATCACCTCGTTGACCTGGGCGGCGTGAAGTTCCACGGTCAACGCGGCAAAGAGGCTTCGCGCCAGCCCGCGGCGCTGGAGGGCGGGCGAGACCGCGATGGACTCCAGCTCCGCCTGGGGCGGCAAGAGGCTGGCCACGGCAAAGCCTGTTACGGCGTTCGACTCTGGCTCTTCGACGACCAGGGCAATCCGCGGCGGCGCGGCTTCGTGGCTGAGTGCTGCCAGGTAGGCGGCGCGGGGCCAGCGGGGGGCTTCCCGCAGGCTCGCGGCGATCTCGATCACGCGATCAAGGTCCGCTGGGGTCATGCGGCGAATGCGCGGCTCTACTGCCTGCGGGTTCATGCGGTGTGCGGCTCCGTCGAGGCCGGTTCGCCAAAGATCTCCGCATCCGACCGGCGCAGGTAGTGGCCATCGAGCAGCGCCAGATCGACGAACTCTCCGGCTGCCACGCGCGGCGCGCAGAGCCGAAGCGCATCAGCGGCGGTGGGCGCGGCCACGCGAAGCAGTTCCGTCTCTGGCCACACCTCGCTGACCAGTTGCACGGCGGCCTCATCGCAGAGAGCGATCCGCTCAGGCGGCGGATCGATAGCCGCCAGTTCGTGAGAGCCGGCTAACAGCTCCCTCATCTGCCCATCTGGCTCTCTGGAACGCAGATAGACTTCGTGGCGATGCGCATCAAGCGCCGCGAAGAGCGTGCCATCCGTTGCGGCCAGAACCTCGAGCCGTGAAACCGCGACGACCGGAATCTGCGTGGATTCGGCCAGCCCCTTCACGGCGGCCAGCCCCACGCGCACGCCGGTAAAGCTGCCGGGACCGTTCACGGCCACGATAGCATCGAGCAGACCAAGTTGCGTCCCGGTTCGAGCGAGCAACTCGCCGACGGCCCCGACCAAGGTGGCCGAATAGTTGCGCCCCTCCAACTCGATCTGGCCGAGTATTTCGACGGCTTGGCCGGAGACGCGCCCCAGCGCCACCGAGCCGGTGGGGCCACAGGTGTCGATGGCGAGCAACTGCATCACAGGCAGAGAAAGATCAGGCATAGAGTCGGCTGCGGCCGACCTCCAATTGCAACTGATTCATCCAGTTTTCCGATCCAAATACGCCCGCCAGTAAGCCGGAGACAGAATGCGCCACGTCCAGAGCGGGCCAATACAAACCTGTTCCGCGGCCCAACAACTCAATGTTTCCGAGATCGCCAGTAGGCGCGTCTCTCAACCCTTGAAGCAGCCTACGCGGAATGCTGTAGGTGACGCCATATTCCATTCTCAGTAGCAATGAATCCGTGCTGCTTGAGTAAGTAGCGCAGGCAACCTGCCGGTCATATTTCTCAAACATCCGCGCCGCTTGAATCGCGGCATCGATCTCCGCGTCGGTAGTTACGACTCTGGCTATCTCAGACATGAGCATTCTCCCAAAGCTGAACGAGTTCGTCAAAATGCGCCGCGGCCACTTCCAGAATGTGCCGCGCATCGCCGCGGCTGGCATTGCCGGGGCGCACAGAGTCGGTTCGATTCGCGCGCGCCACCTCTTTATTTTATGCGGCCGATTGCGAAACTCGACGATGACCTCCGTCTCGGCATAGAATCCATGCACGTGACGGGGTTCGTGATCTTCCGGATAGGCGACAAATCGAACACCGTTGAAGCGAATCGAACCCACACCCCCTAGGATACGCCAAAATCGGAGTTTGACTGGCCGCAATTTACACCGCGACCAACGCGCGCTCCAGGTCGGCAATCAGGTCTTCCTTGTCCTCGATGCCGATTGACAGGCGGACACGTCCTTCGGTGATACCCATCGAGGCGCGCACCTCGGCGCTGACCGAGCCGTGGGTGGTGGTGGCCGAGTGGGAGGCCAGCGACTCGACGCCGCCCAGCGACTCCGCGCTGAGGAATATCTTGAGCGCGCCGAGAAAGCGTCCGGCAGCCTCGCGCGAGTCGAGCTCGAAGCTCATCATCGAGCCAAATCCCTTTTGCTGCCTGACGGCCAGCTCGTACTGGGGATGGCTCTTCAATCCGGGATAAGCCAGCTTGTTGATCTTGGGATGGGTGGAGAGAAACTCGGCAACGGCGAGGCCATTCTCCTCGTGCTGGCGGATGCGCAGGGGCAGCGTTCGGATGCCGCGCAAAACCAGGAAGCACTCGAAGGGCGACATCACGCCGCCGGCGGCCTTCTGCACCAGCAGGAAGCGCTCCTTGTGTTCAGGCGTGGAGCCGATCAGCGCACCGCCCAGGCTGTCCGAGTGGCCGTTGAGGTACTTGGTCGTCGAGTGCATCACGATGTCAGCGCCCAGCGCCAGCGGACTCTGCAAGACCGGCGAGAGAAAAGTATTGTCCACGCTGACCTCGACGCCGCGCGCGTGAGCGATCTTGCTGATCGCGGCTATATCAGCCAGCACCATCAGCGGATTGCTAGGCGTTTCGAGGTGAATCAGCCGGGTGTTCGGCTTGATAGCCGCTTCGACGGCGGCAAGATTGCTGGTGTCAACGTACTCGATGGCAATGCCGTAGCCCGAGACGATCTCGTCGAAGAAGCGCACCGTGCCGGCATAGACATCCCTGGAGCAGAGCAGGTGATCGCCCGAGTGCAGCATGGCCACCAGCGCGGCGATGGCCGCCATGCCAGTGGTGAAGGCATGAGCCGAGTAGCCGCCTTCGAGCGCCGTCAGCGATTCTTCCAGGCGGTCGCGCGTGGGATTGCCGGCGCGCGAGTAGTCCCAGCCCTTGTCGCTGCCGATGCCGGTCAGCTCGAAGGTCGAGGAGAGATAAACAGGCACGTTGACGGCGCCGGTCAGCGGGTCGGGATACTGTCCGGCATGAACGGCGAGAGTCGAGTATTTGTATGGGGAAACGGTCATGGTCTGCGCTTGATCTCCTGATTCCAGCTTATCGCAGCGGAGGGGGTCATTGGCGCAGCGCCTCGAATTGCGCCATACTATCAGAGACGGAGATAAACTCATGCCCATCCAACTCAGCCCCGAAACCGAACGCCTGGTGGAGCAGGAGATCGCCAGCGGCCGCTTTCAGTCGGTCGATGAAATTATCCAGCAAGGTGTTCGCACGCAAGACGGTGAAACAGAACGCTGGAGAAGGCACCGCCAAGCCATTGAACGCACACGCGCGTTCATAACCACCGATCCCATCCATCTCAGCGGGGTCACCTTCCAGGAAGTGATCGAGGAAGGCAGGCGGCTGTGACGCCGTGGATTATTGACGCCTCGTTGGCAATGAACTGGTACCTGACCGACGAGCAAGACCGGGAATATAGCATCTCTATCTTTGCGGCATTAGGTCAACGCGAGATTCTCGTTCCATCACTGTGGATATATGAAATCTCCAATCAAAATCATCTCCGCAAGACAACCGTATCCTACTTCTTTTTCGCTGCCCGCGCCACCGGGAAGTAGCCGGTGCGGGTGCGGACGGTGAGCTTGCCGTGGCCTTTGCCCTCGGCTGCCACCTGGACGCGGCGGAAGGCTGTCTCGGTGGCCGGCTTGGTGGAGTGATAGCCCAGCAAGTACTGATTGCGGATGTCGCGCGCCACTTCGGCGGCGATCTGATCGACCTTCTCGATGTTTTTGGGAAAGAAGGCGATGCCGCCGGTCTCGGTGGAGAGCTGTTGCAGAGCGTTGCGCGCCTGCTTCATCTCGGCGCGGGTCATCTCGTCGCCGAAGAGCAAACCAATGGAGTAGATGACAGGGCCGGAGAGCTTTTGCACACGGCGGATGGTCTGCTCGAGGTTGAGCGTCGAGGCATTGTCTTCGCCGTCTGTGATCAGGATGATTACCTGTTTGGAGCGCTTGGCGCCGGCTGCCAGATGGTCGGCGGAGGCTACAACCGCATCGTAAAGCGCCGTACCGCCGCGAGCCTCGATGTGCGCCAGTCCCTCGCGCAGCTTGCCTACATCCGAGGTGAAATCCTGGTCGATGAAGGCCTCATCGGAAAAGTTGACGACAAAGGCCTCGTCCTCGGGATTAGAGGCCTGGATCAGATCAAGTGTGCTTTTGTTCACCGAAGGGCGTTTGCGGCTCATCGAGCCGGAGTTGTCTACCACCAGCGCAATGGAGACGGGTAGATCGTTGTGCTGAAAGCTGATCAGTGTCTGCCGGACACCATCCTCGAAGACCTGGAAGTTCTCCTTTTTCAGGTCGGAAACCAGCTGGTTGCCTTCCAGCACCGTGCAGTTGAGCGCCACCTCATCCACCTCGGTGCGCAGAACGTAGCCGTTGCCCTCTTTGCGCAGAGCCGGAGGAGCGGGCGGCTCGCCGTCGGGCGAACGGACTGGGTCGCGGTCCACTGTAAGAGGCTCAGGTTGATGGGTTTGCAGCGGCTGCTGCGCCGCCAGCACGAGGGCCGCACCGGCAAGTAGAAACGCGAGAACCGCGTAATGGCAAAGACGCATGAGAGCCGGAGTAAGCATAGACGACAGGCGGGGCAATCCCGCTGGAAAATTGTCCTTCCCCTTCACTTTACGCCAGTAGCTCTCCCAAAGACAGGCCAGTGAGCCTGGGAAAAACACTGAGCAAGAAGGAGAATTGGGATACAATCGAGCCTAAGCACGCAGCGGCCCCGGAGTATGCAGACGGGGGCTTTTGAGCGCGAATTTTTCCTTCCCCAGGGAGCAAGACCTTCAGAATGGCACGCATCTATCCCTTTCGCGCCTGGCGCTACAATCCCTCAGCAGTTCGTCTGGAGGACGTGGTCACCCAGCCTTATGACAAAATCTCACCGGCGATGCAGCAGGCCTATTACCAGCGCAGCCCGTACAACCTGGTACGCATCATACTGGGCAAGCCAGAGCTGTTCGACGCCGAGCACGGCGAGAACGTTTACACCCGCGCGGCGCGCGACTTCAGCGCATGGCGAGAGCAGGGCGTGCTGGCGCAGGAAAAAGCTCCGGCAATCTTCGCCTACGCGCAGCGCTTCAAAGTTCCAGGCGCGGAGATCGTCAAAGAGCGGCGCGGCTTCATCGCTCTGGGCAAGTTGCACGACTACTCCGAGCAGGTGGTCTTCCGCCACGAGCAAACACTAAGCAAGCCCAAGAGCGACCGGCTCAACTTGCTGAAGGCTACGCACGCGCACCTCGAGCAGATATTCATGCTCTACTCAGACCCCGGCGGCAGCGTGGAAAAGATTCTCTATGACGGCGCCGGTCCGGCCGAGGCCGAGGTCACGGACGAGTACGGCGTGCTGCACCAGGTGTGGAAGCTTAGCGATCCGGCGGCGATTCGCATGGTGACAACCGCGATGGCCGACAAGAAGCTGATCATTGCCGACGGGCATCATCGCTACGAGACCGCGCTGAATTATTCCAAGGAGCACGCCGCCGCGGAGCCGGCCAAAACCGAGTCAAGCCCCACCGAGCTGCCTCAGCCCGCTTACCCGGAAGCCGCGGTGATGATGACCTTCGTCAACATGGACTCCGACGGGCTGGTCGTGCTGCCCACTCACCGCGTGGTGCATAGCCTGGAAGGCTTCGATCCGGCGGCCTTTGCGCGCGCCGCCGAGGAGTTTTTCACGGTAGAGGCACTGACTGCGGCGGATTCATCGAGTTATATCGACAACCTCACTCGCCAGCAAGGCACGGCTTTTGTCGCGGTAACTCGCAGCGGGGCGTTTCTGCTGCGCTCCAAGCCGGAAGTTATTGAAGCCGCACTGGCTCATCTGCCCGAGCGCCAGCGCCAGCTTGACTTGAGCCACTTGCACTCGATCGTGCTCGACAAACTGCTGGGACTGGACGCGGAAAAGGTTCGCGAGCAGACGAATCTGCGTTATCTGCGCGATGCCGCCGAGGCGGTCGAACAGGTGCGCGAGGGCGAGGCCGATGTTGTCTTCCTCACCAATCCGGTTTCGATGGAGCAACTGCGGGAGGTGGCCTTTGCCGGCGAGGTGATGCCGCAAAAATCCACTGACTTCTATCCCAAGATGCTGAGCGGGCTGACAATTTACGCGTTGGAGTAGTCCAAGCAAAGCGGCATTCCGCAGCGGAGATTTACATCCATGGTTCGAGTAAGGCGCACGATGCTTTTCTCTCAGGCTCAGGTTTGGGTTGTTGTGGTTGTCCTCAGCGGCGTGGCGGCGTTGGCGCAGGAGCCAAACCCTGCTGCTGATGTTCCTGGGGCACAAAATGGGCCGCCGCCGATTATCAACGCAGCTCAGGTACCGATCACCGTTCTTGAAGACACGCTGATACGCGTGCAAACCAACGAACCGATCAACAGTAAACGCGCCAAGCACGGCACACCGGTGCTATTCACCTTAAGCGAAGATGTAGTTGTTAACGATGTGCTGGCGATTCCGCGCGGCGCGATGTTGCGCGGGGCCGTGATCGAGTCCAAGAAGGCCGGTGTGCTGACGGGAAGCCCCGAACTGGCCCTTCAACTCACCTCGCTGGTGTTGTGCGGGCGCAGTTACCCTCTCGATACTTACCAGTTCAAGGTGAAGGGAACCAGCAAGACGAAACCAACCGAGACCAAGGCCCTTCGCGGCGCTTATGTCGGCGCAATCGTTGGCGCTCTCACCGGCAGTGTAGGCGGCAAGGGCGGCGTCGTGGATGACGGCAGTGGCAGGGTGGCCAGCATGACCGCGGGCGCTGTTGTCGGAGCGGGCGTGGGCACGCTGGCTTCAGCAGCAACGCCTGGACCGGGAATCTGGATTCCCTCCGAGGCGCAAGTGGATTTCTATCTGGCTGCACCGGTAACAATCACGCCGGTGAGCGCCAAAGAGGCGGCGCGGCTGGCACAGGGACTTCATCGCGGCGGCCCAACCCTCTATGTGCGCGATACGCCCTGATGTAACCGTGTGATGAGAAGCCGTGAAAACAGCGAGAGCGACGGAACGACTTAGGACTACAGTTGTATATGGAGAATTACGGAGGGAGCAGGGGGCTTCAGGCCCCTGAATAGGCGCGAAAAATGAAAGGCCTTTAGGCTCGGGCCTTTTCTCTTTCTCCTGAAAAACTACAACTACAACTGTAATATGAGGACACGTCATTTTCTAACTGAAAGTTTTTTCGCGGACTGTTTAGCCACTGAGGTGAACTTTTTGCCGTCAAGGCTCAAAATTCGTTGCTCATTCGCAGGCTGCAAGCGGGCGCTCCGAGGCTGCCTGGCTGTTTGTGCATGGGCAGCCTTGGCGGTAATCGCGCAATCAGCCTCCGCGCAGCCGGCTCCCGCCGCTCCGCAGGCTCGCTTTGTGGTGGTGCTGGATGCGGCCCACGGCGGCGACGACACGGGCGGACGGCTGAGCGAGAATCAAGTCGAAAAGAGCTTCACGCTGGCGTTGAGCGTGCGGCTGCGTTCGCTGCTTGCGGCGCGCGGCATCCAGGTGGTTACCACTCGAGAATCCGATGCGACGGTCGCGCCGGACAAGCGCGCCGAGATTGCCAATCACGCGCAAGCTCAGGCCTGCCTGAGCCTGCACGCCTCCGCGAGCGGCTCCGGCGTTCATCTATTTACATCCTCGCTTACCCCGGTCCAGCCTACGCGATTTGCCGCCTGGAAGACAGCACAGGCTGCCTGGGTGACACGCTCGCTGGCGCTGGCCGGGGTGCTGAACTCCGCCATACAACACGCCGGCATGAACGTGACTCTAGGCCGAATTGCTTTGCCTGCAGTCGATAGCATGACCTGCCCCGCGGTGGCCGTCGAGGTTGCGCCAGAGCGCGGCGCCGGCCAGCAGATAGCCGCCGGACTGGATAGCCCTGATTATCAGGCGCACGTGGCCGAGGCGCTGGCCGCGGCCATTCTCGAATGGCGCACCGAGGCCTGGCGCACGGAGGCCCATCCATGATTCCCCGCCATCAGAAGTATCTTCTCGCAATTCTGCTGTTGGCCTCGGTGGCCATGGGCGTGGTGCTGTGGCAATTGCGCGAACGCGCTCACCAGCGGCTGCTCGCGGGTCAGGACTCGGCACCCACCAGCGCTCCGGATGTGGCGCCCGCCGAACAGGCAACTCTGCTAGTGGCTAACGACTACGACGGTTCCATGCTGACTCAGCTCCACTCGCTGCCGCTGCCCGCCGATCCCGGCGCCCGCGCACGCGCTGTGCTGGGCAAGCTGCTGGACCTCTATGCCGCTCCTGATGCCGCGCATTCCGTTCCCGGCGGCGCAAGCTCCGTGGCCCAGGTCTTTCTGTTGCCCGCGCCGGAGATCGGAGCCAACGCACCCGCCCCGAGCAAGCCGAAGGCTGAAGATACCAGAGTCGTCGTGATCTTGTCAGGCGAATCCGGCACAAGCTCCGCAGCCGCCGCATCGCAAGGCACGCAAGATACCAGCCCGCAACTAGCGGTCGTCAACCTGACCAGCAACTTTGCAGCCACCCATCCCTCGGGCATCGAGACGGAGATGCTCACCGTGCTCTCGATCTGCGGCACACTGCACGCCAACCTGCCCCGCGTCACGCAAGTACGCTTTCTGGTGGACGGAGCGGTGCGTCCCACTCTCGCCGGCCACGTAGACCTGACTCGGGCTTATCTCACCTCCGACGCCGTGCCCGCGGAGGGAGCGCGCCCATGAGCTGCGGTTATGGCGGTTCTCCAATTGCTATACACCGAAACCATACCGCCGAGTGGCTTTTTCCTCAAGAAAAAGACACCTCCGACAGAGTTGGTAAGGACATATCTATTGGAGAACCGCACTAAATTCCGGCTTTCTTTCCGCTCAATATGCGGTATGATGAAAAAGGAGCAGCCGCCATGACACGCCCAGTCGCACACATCACGGCCCCTTGGCCCACCCAGGAAGAGATGGAGAAGAGATTCCCTATCCCCAAAGCCCGCAGGAAAGAGTTTCAGGCACTCGTGGACGAGTTCAAGGTTCAGCTTTCCCGTCTGGAAGAAACTCCCGCGACCTCCCTGCAAGAGAGGCGCAAGCGTGCCTCCGCCGCCTGACCCAAACGCTGTTTTTCTGAATGTTCCTTACGACGAGGAATTTCACAGCCTCTATCTCGCTTACATTGTGGGGCTTTTTCAACTGGGTCTGGTTCCTCATCTGGCCTCTGAAATCCCAGGCGGGGGGCGCAGGCTAGACAAAATATATGAACTCATCAACAGTTGCCGATATTCAATCCATGATCTCTCCAGAGTCGAACTGAGCAGTTCGTCATCGATGCCACGATTCAATATGCCCCTTGAATTGGGCATGACAATTACCTGGCAGATTCTCAATCCCGACCAACATACCTGGTTCGTTTGCGAGTCCGAGCGCTATCGCCTCCAGAGATCAGCCAGCGATCTGAACGGAACCGATGCCTACATCCACCACGGCACGGTGGAGGGCGTCTTTCGTGAACTCCGCAGTGCATTTCTGCATGATCGGGCACCGTCCGTACCGGATATGTTAACCGCGTATCGCGTAGCCAATAGCGCGCTTAGTTCATTTCTCGACAGAAACGGGACACGCAATCCATTCGACCGGAGTGTATTTGTGGATTTGTGCCGGTTGTCATCGCTTCTTGCGGCTTGGATTCACAAAGCTAAACCTGCGGTTTGAGAACTATGAACCCTACCCTCGGCGTTTTCGATTCCGGCTTCGGCGGCCTCACTGTGCTGCGCGCGCTGATGGCACGGATGCCCAGCGCGCGCTACGCCTTCTTCGGTGACACGGCGCGCCTGCCTTACGGCTCCAAATCCCGGCGGACGATTGCCCGCTACGCCGTCCAGTGCGCGCAATTTCTGGTCAACCAGCAAGGCGCGGAGTTCCTGGTCATCGCCTGCAACACGGCCAGTGCGCTGGCGCTTGACGCCATTCAAGAAGCTGTGCCGGTCCCGGTGCTGGGCGTGATCGAGCCGGGCGCCGAGGCCGCTCTCGCCGCCGCCCGCTCCGGCGACGTGCTGGTCATCGCCACCGACGCCACCGTGCAGAGCCACGCCTACTCGGCCGCCTGCCGCGCCCGCGGGCTGCGCGCGCTGGAAAAGGCCTGCCCACTGCTCGTCCCGCTGGTCGAAGAGGGATGGACCGGGGACTTGGCATCTGCTGGGGTTGCCACAAGAACTAATGCGGTGCAAGCCGCGTCTGCCCCACCGCTGTTGGCGCCGCAGGCAGCAGTCACGTCTGAAGTCATCCGCATCTATCTCGCGGAGCTGACTGCCGAAGCCGCCGCACTGGGCATGAACCCCGATACGCTCGTCCTCGGCTGCACCCATTACCCGCTGCTGCGCCCGCTGATCGAGCGCGCCGTGCCTGCCGGAATGCGCGTCATCGACTCGGCCGAAGCCACCGCCGAGGCCGCCATGAAACTCTTCTGTCCGCAAGAATCTACGAAAGAATCGCCGTCCGCGCAGGACCAGGTACGATGTTTCGCCACTGATTCGGTCGAGAAGTTCGAACGCCTAGGTTCGCGTTTTCTCAACCGGCCCACCGGCAAGGTCGAGCTTGTGGATCTGGGCGGCTGATATTCTAAAGAATGTAGGTCCGGTATCCCCAAAGCACGGACCCTGGAGGAAATAAGCAAGCATGATCAATCTGGCGGGTAAGACGGCCGTGGTCTTCGGGCTGGCCAATAAGCGTTCTATTGCCTGGGGCATCGCCCAAAGACTCCACGAGGCCGGCGCCACACTGGCCATCTGCTATCAAAATGAGCGCATGAAGATCGACGCCGAAGAGCTGATCGCGGAACTGCCCGGCGCCAGCGGCTTCCAGTGCGACGTCTCCAGCGATGAGCAGATCGAGAGCGTCTTTGCCGCCTTCCAGAAGAAGTACGGCAAAATCGAGATTCTGGTTCACGCCGTGGCCTACGCGCCCGCCGACGAGCTGCGCGGCGAGTTTGTCAACACCAGCCGCGAGGGCTTTCGCATTGCTCACGACGTGAGCGTCTATTCGCTGGTCGCCGTCAGCCGCGCCGCCGCGCCGTTGATGACCGAAAGCGGCAGCATCATCACGCTGAGTTACTTTGGCGCGGAAAAGGTTGTGCCGAATTACAACGTGATGGGCGTCGCCAAGGCCGCGCTGGAAGCTACGGTTCGCTATCTCGCCTGGAACCTCGGGCCAAAGAACATTCGCGTCAACGCCATCTCCGCCGGACCGATTAAAACTCTCGCAGCGCGCGGCGTCGGCTCGCTGAGCGATATGCTCAAGTCACACTCCGACCGCGCACCGCTGCACCGCAACGTGGATCAGCTCGAAGTCGGCGGCGCAGCGCTGTTTCTCGCCAGCGACCTGGCCAGCGCAGTTACCGGCGAAGTGCTTTACGTTGACTGCGGCTATAACATCATGGGATTCTGAGGACCTGCGGTGGGGGGACTGGCCGTCCAGGCGATAGCCTTCGGCTGGGGAAACAATCGGTATCGACTACCCACCCTTCGCTAGAAAAAAGCAAAGGATGTGGCACCCGGCGAGGAGCCCTACCCTTGTTACTACCGGAGCGCAGCAGAGTCGAAGGACCTGCGGTTGTTCTTCAAAATAAATGCAATGAAAATCAGACTCAGGACACTAAACTCTCTCCGCTTTGAGCGTGAGAGTCACCTTGCGGGCATCGCCGCCGGTGGAAGTTATTGTTATCTCGCCAGTAGATTTCTTCTGGATGCTCTTGAATTTTTCGCCCCACTCGACTAATACCAGCGCGTCGGGAGTTAGTAACTCATCGAGGCCGAGAGTTTCTAACTGGCGTTCGCCTTCGAGGCGGTAAACGTCCAGGTGAAAGAGCTTCACCGGCTGGCCCTCCCGCGCGCCGTCGTACTCGTGCAACAGAGTGAAGGTGGGGCTGGTCACTTCGTCGGCCTCGGCGGCATCCAGCGCCTCGGCAATGCCCTTCACCAGCGTGGTCTTGCCTGCGCCCAGATCGCCGCGCAGAATCAGCAGTTGCGGCGGCGCGAGCAGGCTCGCCAATTTGCGACCCACTTCAATCGTCTCCGTGCCGCTCATCGAGGTAAACTCATGCGTCCGGCTGGCGGCAGTAAGGGCGTCGGGAGTCATCGTGTGGCCTCATGAAGGGCTGCTACCTGCAAGGCATCCGCCGGCAACCCCTGTATCCAAAGATACCTGTTTGCCCCCCCTGCGCGATAGTCGGAAGCGCGAAAGCGAAAGGCCCGTGCAAGCTGGCGCAGGCTGTCGGTGGCCAGCAGCGTGTGTTCATCGGCCTCGCGCACGGCCATGTCCGCGGCCAGCCCGTGAAGATAGACGGCAGCTTCGACCGCCCGCGCAACCTCATCGCTGTACTGCGCCAGCAAACCCGCAATCAGACCGGTAAGCAGATCGCCGCTACCGCCCTTGGCCATGCCGGGATTGCCGGTGGTGTTGACAGCCACGCGGCCATCGGGATGAGCGATCAGCGTGCGCCAGCCTTTGAGCACCAGCGTGACACCATTGCGTTGGGCAAAGCCGCGCGCCACTTCCAGACGGTTGGCCTGTACCTCGGCAATCGTGATGCCAGCCAGCCGCGCCATCTCGCCTGGATGCGGCGTGAGTACCAGTGTGCGCCCCTTAGCCAGCTTCGCCAGCAGCACCGGCTTGGCCGCCAGTATATTCAGCGCGTCGGCGTCGATCACCGCGGGCAGCTTGCTCGCCGAAAGCAATCCGGTGGTGAATTTGATCGTCTCCGCGCTTTGCCCCAGGCCGGGCCCGATGGCCAGCACAGTCTTGCCAGATGTCAGCGCCGCCAACTGCTCCGGCGCAAGATTCTCCGCAGCAATCTCTCCCGCCGCAGTTGCCACCAGCGGCCAGCTCATCAGCTCCGGCGCAATGGCCGCCACCAGCGGCAGCACGGGCGCGGGAACTGCCGCCGTCACCAGGCCCGCACCGGCCCGCAACGCCGCCAACGCCGTCATCGCCGGCGCGCCCGACTTGCCGCCAGAACCGCCAACCACCAGCACGTGGCCAAAGTTACCTTTGTTGGCTGCGACCAGACGTGGCGTCTGCGCTAGCTTGAGCGCCGAGCCTGCCCAATCCAGCCCCAGCGCCGAGACTATCGCCTGCTCCGGCGAGCCGATGGGAGCCACCACGATGGGCTGATTCCACTGTCGAGTCAACTGCCCAAAGACGTGCGCCGGCTTGGGTGCTGTAAAAGTAATGACCGCATCGGCTGGGAATATCGGTCCGGTTACAGTGGCGCTGGTTTCGTCCGCCGGCCAGCCGGAGGGAAGATCAATTGCGAGGATGGGCGGATGAATTGGCGCGGTGCTGCCCTCAATCCATTGAAGCGCGGCCAGAGCCAGCCCTTTCAGCGGCGGCTTGAAGCCTGTGCCGACCACGGCGTCGAGAATCAGATCGGCATCAAGCGGGTCCTTATGCCGGACAAAGTCCTCCGCCGTCTCGATAATGTGGATCAGCCCGTGCGCTGGACTAGTCAACTCGCGCCATGCCTCGGCAGCATCGCCTTTGAGCTGATCGCGCGCGCCCACCAGCAGCGTAGTTACTTCCAGGCCGGCAGAAGCGAGCAAGCGCGCCGCCATCATGCCGTCGCCGCCGTTGTTGCCGCGGCCGCAGAGTACCGTCACCCGCCTTGCATTCGGAAACTGCTCGCGCGCAAAGGCCGCTACAGCCGCCGCAGCCGCTCGCATCAGATCAATGGACGGAATTCCGAAACGCTCGCTCGTCAAACGGTCGCAGGTTTGCATCTCGGCTGCGGAAAGAACTTGCATGGAAACAATGGTACGACAGAGGACAGAGATCAGAGAATAGAGCCGCCTCTTTTCCATTGTGCGCTGGGCGGAAAATTATCTGCAACCACCTGTGGTTGCGCCAGCAGCTCGCTCTTCGCTGGCACACCTGTCGTGGATTCCCAGGTCTCAGAGGCGAGTCGGTCAGGCTTTCGCGAAACTCATTTCTCGCCCGCATATTTCCTGCCGAGAGAATGCGATTTTTTGTGGCCATGACATCTACTCGGATGGGATTGTCGCCAGTATGAGGCAGAAATGTGCGGGGAGGGATAAGGCGGGTTGGGGTTCATCGTATTCCATATCTGGCGCGATGAAACTGCGTCAGATATGGAGCGCCCGAGTTGAATGGATCCCAGCTCCGAAAATCCAGGCCTGGGGCGCCCATTGGTTGTTACAGAGATTTGTTGTTGCTGTGTTGGTTAGATTTTGACCGAGGCGGCTCTGGGGGAGCTGCCGCTGAGTTCGGCGGCGCGGGCTTCGGCGTAGGCGGCTGCGCCGAGCAGGGCGGCTCGGCTTTCCAGAATGATTTTGACCGGCATATTGATGAGCAATTGGCTGAGGCGTCCCTTGTCGGTGAAGGCCTTGATGAAGGTTCCGTCCTTGAGCTTCTCGAGGATGCGCGGAGCGATGCCGCCGCCGATGTAGACGCCGCCGACGGAGAGCAGCTTGAGGGCCAGGTTGCCTGCCTCGGAGCCGTAGGCAGAGACGAACATATCGAGGGTCTTCTCGCAGATCTCGCTCTTGGCGGCCAGAGCCAGTTCGGTGATCACAGCGTTGGGGTCTTCCTTGGCCATGCGCTTGGCCAGCGATGCCGGCTCGTCGATGCCGCGAACTTCGCGCAGGAACTCATAGACATTGCTGAGGCCCATGCCGCTGACAACGCGCTCCTGGCTGATGCGGCCGTTGTACTTCTGCTTGAGAAAACGCAGCAGGTCGATCTCGTCTTCGTTGCGCGGGGCAAAGTCGGTATGTCCGCCCTCGGAAGGAAACGGTACGTGCGCGTGGCCGTTCCAAATCAACATACCCTCGCCAAGTCCGGTTCCGGCGGCGATAAGAGCGCGATTGCCGATCTGGCTGGAGTCGCCCTCGCTGAGGGTATAAACCTGGTCAGCAGTCAACTCGGCGACGCCGTAGCCGTTGGCCTCGAGATCGTTGATCAGGAAGACATGGGTGATGCCGAGCGTGACCGACAACTCGCGGCTATCCAGCGTCCAGGGCAGGTTGGTGAGGCGCAGGCGTCCGTCACGCACCGGGCCGGGCACGCCAAAACAAGCCGCTGTTACCTCGTGCGCGCCCAGAAACTCCTTGACGATTTCTTCCAGGCCGGAGTAATCCTTGGCCGCATAGCGTTCTTCGTGGGAGTATTTCAGTTTTCCATCGATAAAGTCATACAGCGCCAAGTGAACCTTGGTGCCGCCAACGTCTCCTGCCAGGATCATCTTTCCCTCTCCAAAACCCCGCAGCCTTCCCCATTGGTTGGAGGCAAAAGTGCGGCTGCGGCCTTATCCAATATGAAGGTAAGTATACCGCTTGAGGGCCAGATCAGTTGGCTGGGCAGGCGTTCCGGATCGCGCGGCCCGGTCAGCAGTTCCCGCAAGACAGCGGCTTTTTGCTCGCCGGCGACGAGAAAGAAGACGGAACGGGCGTGATTGATGACCGGCCAGGTGAGGGTAACGCGCCAAGCGTCGCGCTGGGGCACGTGGTTGGCGACGGCCAGGCGGCTCATCTCTTGGAGAGCGCTGGTGTGGGGAAAGAGCGAGGCGGTGTGGCCGTCGTCGCCCAGGCCGAGGGCGATGAGATCGAAGCGCGGGCATTCGGCGCCCTCGAGGCGGAAGCCGCTGCGCAGTTCGGACTCGTAGCGGGCGGCAGCGGCTTCGGGTTCGAGTTCGCCTTCGATGCGATGAATCTGCTCGGGGCGTAGCGGCACGTGGTCGAGCAGCGCCTCGCGCGTCATGCGGTAGTTACTATCGACGTCGTCGGGCGGCACCGAGCGCTCGTCGACCCAGTAGAGGTCGAGATTCGGCCAAGGCATTCGAGAGCGCCAGGGCTGCGTGGAATCGGCGAGCAGCGCAAAGGTGGCCTGGGGCGTGGAGCCGCCGCTGATGGCGATGCGCACGCGACTGCGCGCCTCGACCGCTTCGCCGGCCATCTCGACTAGATACTGCGCTGCACGGCGTGCCAATGCCGCGGGGTCAGGTTCGACATAGTACTTGATCTGAAGATGGCGGGACATGCGAGTTGGGGACCTCTCGTACCTCAGCTACGCTCAAAGGTAACACAGAGGGCGAAGTGTCTCTGCGCTTATCGCAGGGCAATCACATTTGAAACATGGGCGAGCCATTGCCATGTGCGCTTAGCGCCCCAGATACTCGCGGTACTGCTGCTCGAGGATGCCGGCGGCGCGGGCTAAAGCTAACTTCGAGAGGTTGTACTGATAGAGGCTCTCGACGAGGTTGCTTTCAGCGGAGGCGAGCGTGGCTTGCGCGGTGACGAGCGGAAGATTGTCGTCGACGCCGGCGTTGACGCGGTCGGTCTCGTCGGCGAGGGCGCGGGTGGCGAGTTCAACGTTGGAGCGGGCGACTGCAACAAGTTTGGAGGTAGCGTTTGCGTCGAGAAGAGCTGAACGCACCTGCTGATCGATCTTGCTGCGCAGGTCGGCAAGCTGGGCGCTGACGGCGTCCCAATTGGCTTGGGCGGCATCCGAGTTGCCGCGCAGCTTGGCCTCGCGAAAGAGCGGGAGGCTGAGGTTGCCCTGGGCGACGAAGTTGCCATGGGAGCCAACGCCACCCACCTGGCTGACGCCATAGTAGCCGCCAAAGCTGAGGCTGGGCCAACGCTGAGCGCGATAAGCCGCGTGGATGGCCTTGAACTCCACGGCCTCATTTTGCAGGTTCTGGTAGTCTTGGCGGTTTTTGTAAGCGACGGCGCGCAGCTCTTCAGGAGTCTGCAAGGCCAGATCGCTGTAGGGCGCCGGATCAGTGAGCGAGATTGTTTGGCCGGGGTCGATGCCGATCTCGCGCTTGAGCAGGATGAGATTTTTTTCCAGAGAATTTTCGGCTGCGATCAGCGCCTGCTGCTGCGCCTGAAGCTGCACTCGAGCGCGCAGTTCATCCAGATTGGAGGCGACGCCAGCCTGGTGCGAGTCGTGGGCGTGGTTGAGCAGCAATTGATCCGCCGTTTCCAGGGCCTTGGCGTTGTCAACCTCGCTGGAGGCGGCGATGGCGTGAAGATAGGCCGAGGCCACTTGCTGGACGACTTCGCCGCGCGCCGACATCTTGGCAAAGTGAGCCGCGCGCTCGGCTGCGCCGACACCCTTCCAGGCGGCGATTACCGGGCCGGAGAAGATCATCTGGCTGTATTGAATCTTGCCCTCGGTCAGCTCGTCGCGGGTAATGAAAGAGAAGTCCGCGGGTATCGTAAAGTAATTCGAGAATTTCTTGATTGTGTCCGGCCCGAAGCCCAGCGCCACCAGGTTTTGCTGGTGGACGCCCGTGTCGCCGGCGAGGGTAATCGTGGGAAGAAAGTTTTGCAAGGCCTCATTTTTTTGTCCGTGGAGAAGTTTTTCGCCGTTTTCCGCTTCCTTGAGGCCAAGATTGTTTTTGAGACCGAGAGCAATGGCCTCGTCCAGCGAGAGCTTCAGAGTCTGATCGGTTGCCGGCCGCGTGGTGACGCTGCCGAAGAAGGCGTTGACGGCGGAGGTGGGGTTGGGCGTCTGCGCGTGCAGCACCGCTGCCAGGGCCAGGCTCGCGAGCAGGGGCGCCGCATACCGGAGGACAAAATGTAGCCTACGATTCACAGCCATCATTATTTCAGATGAGGGAAGCGACACGAGGATTCCGAGAGTGCGGTCAAAAACCAGCTTTGCAGAACCATCTAGTGACAGGCAGAGAGATCCTGAAACTCATGGTTTTCCGTCATGGAAACAAATCCTCGCGCACAACTCAATATCTGGTCTTCAAGAGAGCTGTTGTTGAACTCGTCAGGAGATATGAATGTGTGCTGCGTGCGCATGGCAACAATCCCTCGCATTCCCCGCCGCCATCCGGTCACTTGGCGGCGTGGTGTGCGAATGTACAAGTGATTGCCAACTGAAAATTCATCAAAATAATCCTTGACTCATTTATCCTTTGCACGGATAGAATGCAATCACCCTGTCAAAGGGTCCAATCCGAAAGGTTACAACCATGTTTGCAGGTACGTCTTTCCCCCGCTGGGATGGACCGGCAATGGTCCGATTCTCCCTTCCTTCGCTGGCCGTGATGTTACTGGCAATCACTCTGCCCGTGAACGCGCAACAACCCTCCAACAAACCTCAAATGAAGCTGCCAGGCGCCGATCAAAGCGGCAAGATCGAATTTCCCAACTCTCTGATTCCCAAAATTCCCAGTTCACTTCCCCTTCTCAAGCTGACGGCTCAGGCTCCGCCTACGGCGTTTTTGACGGATACTCTGAGCAAGATCGGCATCCAGAAGACGGCCATCCAGACCCTCTCGAAGACGCCGGCGCTGGCGGAGCGAGGCATCTCCCCGCAGTTGACCGGAGTCGTCGAGGAAGACAGGGTACTGGCATACTGGCATCCAGAGACCGGCGAGGCCGAGATCAGCCCGCAGTTGGAAGAACTGAAGACGGAAAAGTATATCCCCGCCAATAACCCGCATCTGGAAGTGGCCACCTCACTGGCGCGGACGGTCTTTGAGCGCACCGACATTCTGCCCAAGGACTCGACCCAGTACACGCTGGGTGCGGCTATTCCGATGCTGGGCTCGACGGCGCAGAAGGCCAATGATGGCGGGATTACGCACTCCGAGCCGGCGATTTATCTGACTTATGTTCCCGTGCATCGCTCGGTGCAGGACTATCCGGTCTATGGACCGGGTTCCCGCGCACTGATCGGTGTCGATAACGCGGGGACGATTCAGGCCTTCGTGCTGCATTGGAAGGCCGCCTCCGCGAACGGCGCGGCAAAGGAAACGCGCACTCCGGCACAGGTCTACTCCGCGCTGCACGCTGTGGTTGAGCCGCTGACCAGGATTGGCGATGTTCACGTGCAGTCGGTCGGCATTGGCTACTACGATGACGATGAAAGCGCCCAGATGGGACCTGCTTACCGGCTGACCGTGCGGGTTCATTCCAATCCCTCCACGGGCGCAACCGCCGGAAAGCTGGCCGACGACGATCTCATTGTTCTCTATGCGCAATACGGCAACGCCGCTCTGCCGCCGAGCGCGAATCCGAGCGGCGGCGCACAACCGGAGACAGCCAACGAAAACCGGCGCGGCAGTCTGGAAGTGGATTCCAACATCGCAGCCGGCGACCCGACCGTGGGACGCTATGTGGTGCGCAACGACAATGCGGGTTGGGTGAACGACGCCAACTCCTTCTGGAACGGGCTGACCTCCTCGGGCGGAGGGTCGTTGTTCACTAACTCCCAATACTACTGGGCTGAACCGTGGGAGTTCACCACTTACGCTTCGCAATTTGTTGACAGCGTGCAGGTGGGCGAAGTTGAGGCGCACGGCGACTGGTGGTACTTTACGACCTATCAGGACTGGGGCGATGGGGTGAATCTCGACACCAACCCCGCACCCGGCGGAGGCTATGGACAGGTCAACCACGGCAAACTGAATTACCTGATCCTGCACGGCTGCGAGATTGTTCCCTCAGCCGCCGAAGCTCCCTGCCCCAAGGGTATGCCGACGACGGATAATCGCGGCTGGCCTGATCCCTGGTTCCGGCTCTTTCAAGGTCTGCACGTCGCGGTGGGATACCGAACCATCATGTACATCAACGACAATGTTGGTCAGGCCTTCGGGACTGGTCTGCGCAATAGCCAGCCGGTAATTTCCGCCTGGGCCAATGCCTTGCTCACCGCCGGCGATTATCAGTCCAAGCCGAGAGTCATCGCGCATTGCGGCGCAAATCCTGCCGCCGGCCTGGAGCCGGGTGATAACTGCCCTTCAAACAACACTCCGGGCTGCCTGGTGATGGGCGAGCCGTCGGCGGTCACCGTCTGCGGCCACTCCAACGACAACATCTTCGACCAGTCGTCGATTCCCGCGGCGAGCTGCCTGACCAATTACTGGTGGTGGAATAACTAACTGCAGTTGGTTCTCTCTTGAATTCCGCGCTCCAGGCCTTGTTACCATGGCTTGGAGCGCCGGAAGATCAACCCCTAATTGCGAAGAGGATTGCGCAAGCCAACCTCGAAATGAGGCTGGCTGACTCCGCCTGCGTCTTTACTTGATTTTCAATTCGGCGCAATAGGATGTTCTCATGTTCATTCATTGGCGTATAGGCTTGTTATTGACAGCGGTATTCGCTTTGACGGCGAATGCGGAGGCAGTTTGGTCCGCGCCGCTGACCGCCGCGCAGATTGTGGACCAGATGCAGCGCCACACTCTGGTGCGAACGGAAGCGCTGAAAGATCTGCAAGCGCTCCGCCATTACCAGGTGGAGTATCGAGGTTTTGGCGCCGTGCTGACGGCTGCTATGGATGTGGAATACAGTTACGATGCTTCGTCGGGCAAGAGTTTTCGAGTGGTCTCGCAGAGCGGGTCGAAAATGCTCTGCGACAAAGTGCTGAGGCGGGCAGTGGAGAGTGAAAAGGAGGCCTCGCAAGACAAAGGGGCGACGGCTCTGACGGAGGCGAATTACAAGTTTCATCTGGCGGGAAGCGAGAGTGTGGCCGGAAGGCCGGCGTACGTACTGGATGTGGAGCCGCTGGTGGCCAGCAAGTTTCTGTATCGGGGCAAAATCTGGGTGGATGCCACGGAGTTCGCCTTGGTGAAGATCGAGGCGGAGCCGGCCAAGTCCCCGTCGTTCTGGATTGCGCGGACGCTGATCCGGCAAAGCTTCACCAAGACGGGTGATTTCTGGCTGCCGGAGCGAAACCGTAGCGAGACTAAGGTGTGGATCGGCGGAACCGCGGTCTTGACGATCGACTATGGAACGTACCATACGGAATCGAACGCGTTGCATTGATGGACGGGATGGAGAGCGCGGGCGGAATTGACCTATTTGGCCGAATATGCGTTTGCGCCTGTCGATTGCAGTGAATCCAGCATCTCGCGGCGAAGGATGGCGTTAATGCGAGACTGGTAGCCGCTGCCCTGCGCGCGCAGCCAGTGCAGCACGTCAGAGTCGATGCGTACGGTTGTGGAAGTCTTGGTGGGCCGGTAGAATGGATTGCGCACCGCATTCTTCCAGAAGGCGTCGTTGAGCGGGGGAATCTCGGAATAGTCGATTTCGCTCTCCGGTTTCTCCTTGAGGGAGGCAATCTCCGCCTTCTGCGCCGCCGTTAGTGCAGGCGGATGGACAAGGTCGATCTCATTTTGAGCCATTTTCTTCTTCATAACGCCTCCTTTCATTGTGGTTGGCTCGCCGCGCAGAGATAATGCGGATGACTTCAACTTCATCCGACACACGAATGGCATGGGCGGCCATAAGCATTACGGACCCATCCACAACCCCGATGGCTTGCCAGCGAAGCTCTCCGTCCACAATGCGGTCCTGCTCAAAGAGCGCATAGGGATCGGCGAAGATGCGGGTGTCAGTCTCGAAACTCACGCCGTGCTTGAGCAGGTTGGCCTTTGCTTTGGCGTAGTCCCACTCAAAACACGACGCCATACAATCATGTTACTACAAACTAGTTATTTTTACTTGAGCATTCGCCACACACCGGGAAGGGCGAAGATCGTGAATCGGCGAAGCTGGGCGACGGCGGTTGAGTCCTCTTCCGCCTCGGCTGCTGTGTTACCGTTGCAGTACGGCCTCCCTGAGCCGGGCCGGAGGATGGGCCTGTGCCGAGTGCCCAATTCGGGCGGAAAACGGGGGCGGTGAGCGCACTGAGCAGAATGTCCCAGCAGCCGGAACCGACATTGTCTTCCCTTGCCACGAACCCGGCTCCCGCGCCGGGCTCCGCATCGGGCCCTGCGCCTGAAATGCGGCCTCCGCAACCGGCCACACGACCCGCGCAGCAGCGTATTCCCCCTTGGCTGGCGAGTACCGAGATATTTTTACGCGAGTTTCTGTTGATGTTCATTAGCTTGGTGATCATTATTGCGCCGTGGTCGGGCGAATTGCTCTGGTTTCTTCCAAGATCGCGTTTTTTGTGGGACCAGAACGCCCTGATTCAATACTTTCCCGCAATCGCGCACTATTCGTCCACCGGAGCGGTGCGCGGCATCGTCTCCGGGCTGGGGCTTTTGAATTTGTGGTACGCGTTTCACGACGCGTTCCGCCGTCGGGATGGATGAGAGATGAACGAGAAGCAGAGTGCAGAGAACAGAGACCAGAGATCAGTGCCGGCCGCGGTGATCCCCGGCAATAGTGTGCCTCCGCCGCTGGAGACGGCTGCTCTGGCCTATGAGAACGCCAGCTTTCTGAACAGCGCCGACGGGCGGCTGATTCGCATTGTCTCCGAGTACATGGAGCCTCTGGCGCGCTTCCGTCGTGAGCAGATTCAGGACACGGTGGTGTTTTTTGGCTCGGCGCGCTTTCGCGGGCGCGAAGAGGCCGATCATGCTTTGGAACTGCTGGACAACACCGGCTCGAAGCAAGCCGCGCCTAGCAATGAGCAGCCGGCCAAAGCGCCGGAGATCGCCGCCGGCAGCGCGACCGAGTTGCAGCGCAAGCGCGCCGTGGCGGCCGTAGAGATGGCCCGCTACTACGAGGACGCGCGGCGGCTCTCTGGGCTGCTAACCCGCTGGGCGATGCAGATTCCCTCGCGCCGGTCGCGCTTCGTAGTCACCTCAGGCGGCGGGCCTGGCATCATGGAGGCGGCCAACCGCGGCGCTTACGAGGCTGGCGGCAAGACCATCGGCATGAATATCCTGCTGCCCTTCGAGCAGCATCCCAACCCTTACATCACCCCCGCTCTTAACTTCGAGTTCCATTACTTTTTCATGCGCAAGCTGTGGTTCGCATACTTGGCCAAGGCTCTGGTGGTCTTTCCCGGCGGCTTCGGCACGCTCGACGAGATGTTCGAGATTCTCACCCTGGCACAGACTCACAAGCTGGGCAACAAGATCACCGTGGTCATCTACGGCTCGGAGTATTGGAAGAAGGTCTTCAACCTGGATGTGCTGGTGGATACCGGCGCCATTTCGCCCAAGGACATCGAGCTGTTTCAGTTTGCCGACACGCCGGAGCAGGCCTTCGAGATGCTCAAGCAGGGGCTGACGGAGAATTACCTGGTGGCCGAGGCCGCCGCCGGCACGCTCGCCGAGAGCCAGGTGATGATTCCCGGCGAGGATCTGCTGGCCGGCTGGACGGTCGAGGATTTTCTTGGTCCGGAGATGGCCAAGACCAGCAAATAATTATCCACGGCAGAGTTCTGCGTTACAACAGCAACCAATCGCCTCGCGCCGGAGGCGCAGTGGTCATTAACCCTGCGCTTCAGCGTGGGGTTGGCGTAAGCAACAATTTATTCGGAATCCCATAGGGACGGCGCCTTTATACTAGAAGCTGTTTTATAGCCGAGTGCTGACGGTTATCAGGCTTTCCCTCAAAGGTTAAAGCCCTCAATTTTTCTGCTCTGTCAGCGGCGCGGCGCTCTTGAAAGAGATTTGGAAGGAGCGGGCTTTGGCTCAGGCAGAGATTGGCATCATCGGCGGCAGCGGGTTGTACTCGATGCCCGGATTCACAAACGTACACGAAGAGACCGTCGAGACGCCCTTTGGCGCGCCGTCGGACGCCTTTCAACTCGGCGAGTTAGAGGGGCGTCGCGTAGCGTTTCTTGCACGGCATGGGCGCGGCCATCGCCTGCTGCCCTCGGAGTTGAACTTCCGCGCCAACATCTACGCGATGAAGAAACTCGGCGTCGAACGGATCATTTCGGTCTCGGCTGTGGGCTCGCTCAAAGAGGAGCACAAACCGACGGATTTCGTGGTGCCCGATCAATTCATCGACCGTACCTTTCATCGCATCTCGACCTTCTTTGGCGAGGGGATCGTGGGCCACGTGGCCTTTGGCGATCCGGTCTGCGCGACGGTGGCCAAGGCCGCGTCGGATGCCTGCGCAAAGGTTGGCGTAGTGGGCAAGCTGGGCGGCACGTATGTCTGCATGGAGGGGCCGCAGTTTTCCACGCGCGCTGAATCGAATCTCTATCGCAGTTGGGGCGCGGACGTGATCGGCATGACCAATTTGCAAGAGGCCAAGCTGGCGCGCGAGGCGGAGATTTGCTACTCGACCATTGCCATGGTCACCGACTACGACTGCTGGCGCGAGGGTCACGATTCGGTGACGATTGAAGAGATCGTGCGCGTGCTGCATCAGAACGCCGAGAACGCCGCCAAGGTCGTCAAAGCTGCCGTTGCGGCGATGCCGCATGAGCGCAATTGTGCCTGCGCTTCGGCGGCCAAGTACGCCGTTCTGACCGCGCCGGATGCGATTCCGGCGGCGGCAAAGGAGAAGCTGGGACTACTGTTTGGAAAGTACTTTGGATGATAAGCAACTGCGGCGCGGCAATCGCCTTCGGCACGCACTGCCAATAGAATTGCACAGAAATACTGATTCAGAAGGTAAAGTTGATTATGTACACGAATGCAGATGATTGCGTACTCAAGGTGCTCACGAGAAAGTCCGGGTTAAGTGCTGATCAGATCAGCATGGAATCACGACTTCTGCAAGATATTGGGCTTGATGGCGATGACGCAATGGAAGCTATTCAGGAGATTTCCATGAAATGTTCTATGGATATCTCAAATTTTGACTTTACGCAGTATTTTCGATCTGAGCCGTCGCTATTGTCATTGCTTTGGTTTTTGCCCTCACATAAGAAGAATCGTATTAATGAAAAGTGTACGATTACCGTAGGACAATTAATCGATGCTGCACGGAAAGGTTATCTGGGAACCTGATTTCTTCCAGGTTACATTGAAAATGAGAAGTTCTCTGTAAGAGAGGAAACAAATGGCAATTACCGTAGTGGGCAGCGTGGCTTTCGATACGATTGAAACTCCGGCTGGCAAGCGCGAGCGCTGTTTGGGCGGCGCGGCGACTTACTTCTCGCTGGCCGCGAGTAACTTTACCGATGTGCGCGTCATTGCCGTCGTCGGCGAGGATTTCGGCAGACGGCAAGAGGCCGTCTTCGATGGGCGCAAGATCGACACGCGCGGCATCGAGCACACAAAAGGCAAGAGCTTCTTCTGGGAAGGCTCTTATCTGGAGAATCTGAATGAAGCCAAGACGCATAACACGGAGTTGAATGTTTTTGCTTCCTTCGAGCCGAAGATTCCCAACTCGTATCGCGACTCTGAGTTTCTCTTTCTCGCCAACATCGATCCAGTCTTGCAGCGGCGTGTACGCGAGGCAATGCCCGGTGTGAAGCTCACGGCCGGCGACACGATGAATTACTGGATCAAGGATCATCGCCCTGCGCTTCTGGAGGTCTTGAAGGGCCTTGATATTCTGCTCATCAACGACACCGAGACACGAATGCTCGGCGGAGACAGCAATCTGGTAAAGGCGGCGCGCGCTGTGCTCGCGCTGGGTCCGAAGACGCTGGTGGTCAAGCACGGCGAGTTCGGCGCGACGTTGTTTCACGGCGCTGCTTCACAGGTCCACGGCGCGAAGAGTTTCCGTGCGCCAGCATTGTTGCTGGAAGAGGTGGTGGACCCGACCGGCGCGGGCGACAGCTTTGCCGGCGGCTTCTTTGGCTATCTGGCCTCGCGGCCCGAGATCACCGCGGAGAGTTATCGCCATGCGATCTTCTACGGCAGCGTGATGGGATCGTTTGCCTGCGAGCGCTTCGGCACTGAAAGAATGCAGTCGCTGACGCGCGAGGAGATCGACGGCCGCTTCAATCAGTTGCGCGAGTTGACTCACCTTGCCTGAAAGTTCCATCACGGAAAAACCCATTGGCCGCGTGGAGTGGCTGGCGGTCGTGATCGGGTGCGCGGCGGCTTCGATCACGGCGATTGTGTGGAGTTGGCAACACGGTGCGATGCTGAACTACGGCGATGCGGTTGCCCATCTGCACATCGCGCGGCGAGTCTTCGATGCACGCCTACCGCGGCTGACGGAATTAGGCTCGGTGTGGCTGCCGCTGCCGCACCTGCTGCTGATTCCCTTTGTGCAAATTTATAGCTGGTGGGCCAATGGGCTGGCGGGCGTGATTCCGTCGGCGCTGGCATACCTGGCCGCGTGCGCGGGAGTCTATCGGCTGGCGCGGCGTTGGATGCGGCCGCCTGCCGCGGCGCTGGCGCTGGCTTTTTTCGCACTGAATCCCAACCTGCTTTATCTGCAAACCACGGCGATGACCGAGCCGCTCTTTGTTTGCGAGATGGTGTGGGTGGTGGTCTGGCTGGTGGAGTGGCGCGCCAATCTTGACTCAGACCCAAGCCAGGCACGGCGCCTGCAAGGCTGGATCGCGCTGGCGCTGGTGGCCGCGGTCTTCACGCGCTATGACGGCTGGGTGATGGCGCTGGTGGCGTGGACTTGCATGGGAGTGTCGCTGCTGCGCCGGGGCAGGCTGCGCTGCGGGAACTTCTGGCTAGCAAGCGCGCTGCTATTGGCCGCGCCGGTGGCGTGGTTCATTTATAACTCGATTGGCTTTGGCGATTGGCTTTACTTTTTACGCGGGCCATATTCGGCCAAGGCCATCGAGATTCGCACCTCGGTGCCGGGCTTTCCGCCGCATCCGGGCTGGCATGATCCGTGGGTTGCGCTGATCTTCTTTGTCAAGTCCGCCGAGCTGGACTCAGCCGCCGCCGCGTGGGGCAACGTTCTGCTGATTACGAGCCTGCTGGGAACGGCGTGGGCGTGGCTGACGGCGCGCAAGAAGGCGTTCCTGTGGGCGCTGCTGCTCTGGTTTCCGATTCCCTTCTACGCGTACTCGGTCTCGTATGGATCGGTGCCAATTTTCCTTCCTCTTTGGTGGCCGCACTCCTGGTACAACACGCGCTATGGCGTGGAGATGCTGCCGGCCTTTGCGTTGGGGATAGGCTTTGCGGCGCAGTTAGTGCTGGCCGCGGTGAATGACTTCAAGCCGCGCCAATTCGATCCGCGCTGGGTGCGATATGCCGCGGGCGCGATGTTGGCCGTGGTGATTCTGAATGCAGCGCAGATGCTGCGCGAGCGTCCGCTGGTCTACGTGGAAGGAACCAAGAACATCGAGGCGCGCCGGCAATATGAGATCGAGATTCCTCCAGCGCTCCGGGCTTTACTGGCCGAGCGGCCAGACGGCGTGGTGCTGATGGATACATCGGTCTTTCCCCAACTCGTCGCGCTCAGCGGGATTCCGCTGCGCCAGACGATCAATGAGAGCGATCTGGAGATCTATCAAGACGCGTTGGATGCTCCCGCCGCTCATGCGGATTTTGTGCTGGCCTTTGACGGCGACGCGATTGACCGCGCGGTGAAGGCGCACCCGCAAGGGCTGCGGGCGGTTCGCCGCTTCACGCTGGCCGGCCAACCGGCGGCGACGATTTACGTTGGGATGAGGCACCCATAATTCCAGTTGGCGGTGATAGCATCGGTCAAGGAAGAAAGATGAGCATGACACTGGCACAGTTCGCACAGCCCTTCGACTTCGACCGGCTGCAACAGATCGTAGTGGTCAATGGCGCGATTGGCCGCCTGCTGATGGCCTGCCTGCTGGGCGGCGCGGTGGGGATGGATCGCGAGTTCAATCGCAAGTCAGCGGGGGTGCGCACCAATCTGCTGATCTGCATGGGCTGCGCGTTTTTCACGCTGCTGTCGGCGGTGCTGGCCGGAGACGCCAATCCGGACAAAGGCCGCGTGGCCTCGAATATCGTGCAAGGCATTGGCTTCCTGGGCGCGGGGCTGATCTTGCACAACCGCAGCCGGGTGAGCGGGCTGACCAGCGCTGCCAGCGTCTTCGTAGTGGCCTCGATTGGCATGGCCTGCGGCGCTGGACTCTATGCGGCGGCGGCGGTGGCCACGATCATCGTCATCACGGCGCTCGAAGCGGTCGGGTTTCTGGAGCGGCGCGCCAACCTCAAGATTTATTCGCTGGTCTACGAGGCGCGCGGAAGCGATCAGACGCAGATGTTGGAGTCGATTTTGGGCGCGATGGACTGCCTCAGCCAGCGGCTCACAGGCGTCGAGTCCAATCCCATCGGCGAGTTGCAGCGGGTGTGCTTTTCGCTGACCGCCTCCAAGCGCCAGCACAACCGCCTGCGCGAAAAACTGCTCACCGAGCCGGGCATCAAGGCGCTCTTCACGTATGTCGATCCGGAGGAAGATTGATTCCTTTTGCAAAAGCACACGCCTGCGGCAACGACTTTTTGATTGTGACCGAGGAAGCGGCAGCCGGCTGCGATTGGGCCGAATTAACGCGGCGGCTCTGCGCGCGGAATACCGGCATCGGCGCCGATGGCGTCGAGTTTTTTGCCTGGACCGGAGCGAAGTCGGGACGCATTCGCCTGCACAACGCCGACGGCTCCATCGCTGAGATCAGTGGCAACGGCACGCGCTGCGTGGCGGCGTGGATGGCGCGGGAACGCAGCTTTCAGCCGGGCGACGAAGTGGAGATTACCACCGATGCCGGGCCTCGTGTCTGCCGAATCAATGCGCTGAAGACGGACGGAGAATTCACCGTGCAAGTGACCGCTGGAATGGGCTTTCCGAGCTTCGAGCCGCGAACCGTCAATCTTGCAGACTGCGTATTGGTGTCGGGCGTCGCAGTCTCCACAGGCAATCCGCATTTCGTGATCTTCGTTGACAATCCTAAATTCACTATCCACGGCTATGACTGGCAGACACTCGGCGCGGAAATTTGCAGGCATTCCGATTTTCCGCAGCAGACGAACGTGGAGTTTGTGCGCATTGTGAGTGAGCGCGAGATTGAGATTCGCATCTTCGAGCGCGGCGTGGGGCCGACGACCTCATCCGGCACCGGCAGTTCGGCCTCGGCCACCGCGGCGATAGCGTTGCACGGCTGCCGCTCGCCGCTCACTGTGGTTGCTTCCGGCGGAGCGCAGACGGTCGAGTGGAGCGGGCCTGGGAGCGAGTTGTACCTGACCGGGCCGGCGTCGCTGATTGCCCGCGGCGAGGCTTGGGCGGCGTTGTGAGAAACTGCCTCCTTGCCAGCGAGCAGTTGATTAGTTCAGAAAGGCCTGCATGATTTCTTATTTACTTTTCATGGCCACGATGTTCGTCACCGGAATTCCCACGGCGATTCTGTTTATTCCGTGGTGCTGGCTGACGGGCAACGTACTGCCGCTCTACAAGGGCACGCGCTTCATGCTCTCGAGCAGTTGCCGCATGGCGGGCGTGCGTTTCGACGTAAAAGGGTTGGAGAATATCCCCAGTGACCGGGCGTGCATCTTCATGGCCAACCACGTTTCTAACCTGGACCCGCCCGCGCTGATCTCACTGATTCCCGGTCGCACCTCGGCCTTCATGAAACGCTCGCTGATGGAGCTGCCGGTGCTGGGAACAGGCTTCCGGCAGGGAGATTTCATCGCCGTGGAGCGCAACGGCAGCCCGGCAGACGCGGAGAGAAGCGTGGCCGCGGCCAAGCGCGTACTGGCCAAGGGCGTGCACATGACCACTTTCGTGGAAGGCACTCGCTCGCCGGATGGCCGTATGCTGCCCTTCAAAAAAGGGCCGTTCTTCCTGGCGATGGGCTCGGGCGCGCCGTGCATTCCGGTTTCCATTCATGGCACAGAGAGCATCCAGGGCAAAGGCAGTTTACGCATCAAGCCTGGGACGGCGCACGTGACTTTTCATCCGCTGGTCGACCCAACCGGCTTTGCTGCGCGCGAAGAACTGATGCAAACGGTTCGCGCGGCCATCGCCTCCGGCCTGCCGGAGTGGATGCGGAGACAATGACTCTATGATTGTTTCGCTTTTCGTACTCGTTGTCATTCTCGCCTTGAGCATTCCCGCGGCGGTGATCTTCATTCCGTTGGCCGTCGTTACCGGCAACGCGGGACCACTCTATGCAGCGACTTGCTTCATCGTCCGCACCGGCTTCTTCGTGGCTGGCATCCGCGTGCGGGTTGAAGGGCGGGAGCTGGTTCCCGCAGGCCGTGCGTGCATCTTCATGGCCAACCATGTCTCGAACCTGGACCCGCCCGGTCTGATTCCGCGGATTCCGGGGCGCACAGCCGCCTTTACCAAGCGTGCGATGATGAAGATGCCCGTCTTTGGCTACTGCCTCAAATTGGGCGAGTTCATTTCGGTGGACCGCAGCGGCGACGCGGCCAGCGCCAAGAAGAGCGTGGCCGCGGCTCAAAGAATTCTGGACAAGGGCCTGCACATTACTACGTTTGTAGAAGGCACGCGCTCGCCCGACGGCCGTATGCTGCCCTTCAAGAAGGGCCCGTTCTATCTGGCGATGCAGACCGGAGCGCCGGTCATTCCGGTCTCGATCTCCGGCACCGAGACACTGATGGCCAAAGGCAGATTTGGCATCAAGCCGGGCAAGGTGAAGATGATCTTTCACGCGCCAGTGAATCCCGGTGACTATGCCTCGCGTGAGGAACTCTCGCAAGCCGTGCGCGCGGTCATCGCCTCGGGATTGCCGGAGTGGATGCGGGCATGAGAAATCAATCCAGCCTGCTCAAGGAATCCTTACCCAACTCTCGGTTCGACCCAGCAGTTGAATTCCTATATAGCCGCGCATATGCAGGCTGTCTTTGCCCACGGCCCAAATCTTGCCCTTATATTCCTTCCCATTTTCCGGGTCCACAACCGTTCCGCCCACCCAATCGTCGCCCTCCGCGTGGAAGTTGCGCATCAGGATCATGCCTAGGATGAGTTGATTCTTGTATTCGCCGGAGCACTTGACACACAGGTCTTGCGGTGTGCGTCCAGGGCGCGCCTCGGTGACGTGCCCAAAAAGCTTGCCGTTCTCCAGGTAAGTGTCCACCTTGCCACCGGGCGTGCCATCGCTGTTGACCACCTGCCAATGGCCCACGGCGTTCTGCAGCTTTGGCGTGAGTTGCTGTGCGCCCACACTGGAAATCAGCGCGAAGAGAACAAGAGTGAAGGCGCAAGGGGAATTGCGTCGAATTGTCTTCAAAGTGACCTCCTGATGTACTATTGCACAACGGCGTTGTAGCCGTCGTCCTGCAGTCTTTGGCGCACTGCGCCGGCTTCGTTGCGACTTGCGAAGGGTCCGATGCGCACATGGAACTGGCCGTCGGCGGCATCGCGATCTACTCTGACCTCGTAGCCGCGCTTGCGCAGCGCACCGACCAGCACATCGGCATCTTCCATATGCGAGACGGCCGCAATCTGAACCATCGTCGTGCCCGTTGACGTAGATTGGACCGGCTCCGTTGACGGCAACGCTGGCTTGACCACAGGCTGAGGGGGCGAAGTTTGCGGCGAACCAGCTGGAGCGGCTTGACTCGCCGCAACAGGATTGGTATTCGACGCGGAAGGCTGATCGACGTCGCTGCTCTGTGACACGGGCGCGACGCTGTTCGTCGCAGTCGCCGAGGACTTTAGCCGCGAAGCGCCCGTAGGCAGTGCTTCTTGCTCGCTCACTTCGGGCGGCTGCACGGCGGCTGCGCAGTTCTGGGTGTCGTGATGGCCCACAGCATAGCCCAAGCCGAAGCAGAGCCCGCAAATCAGCACCAGGCCAAAAAAGACGCCCAGTAGAATCATCGGGCCGAGCGTCAATTCGGTGTCGCTCCGGGCTTGGGTCGGCTGAAGTTCATCCTTGCTAAAGTCTTCTTGCATTCCCGTCCTCTGGCTGAGAGAAACTCTTCCTGACCCGGTCCGGGGAGAACGGTCTCCGGTTGGGGTTCGTGGTATCCCACCCTAGCGACAAAAACAAGAACGTCGCGAGGGTGGGATACCCACTCACTACGCTAACTCCGCTTTACTTCTTGTCAGCCTCTGCCTTGGCCGGAAGCAACGCGCCCATCTTGTTGAAGAGCGTCATCATCTCCATGGGCAGCGGGAAGACGATGGTGGTGTTCTTCTCGACGCCGATCTCGGTCAGGGTTTGCAGATAGCGCAATTGCAGGGTCATCGGCTCAGAGGCCAGCAGATGAGCAGCGTCCACCAGCTTCTGCGCGGCGTCGAACTCGCCTCCGGCATGGATGACTTTCGCGCGCTTCTCGCGCTCCGCCTCGGCCTGCTTGGCCATGGCGCGCTGCATCTGATCGGGCAAGTCCACCTGCTTCACTTCGACGGAAATGACCTTCACGCCGAACGGCTCTGTACGCTGATCCATGATCGACTGAATGCGCACGTTGAGCTTGTCGCGATGGCTGAGCAGCTCGTCCAACTCGACCTCGCCCAGCACCGTGCGCAGTGTCGTCTGCGCCAGTTGAGAGGTCTGATAGACGTAGTTGGCTACCTTGATCGCCGCGTCGTTGGGGTTGACCACGTAGAGCGTGACCACGGCGTTTACCTTAATGGTGACGTTGTCGCGGGTAATCACATCCTGCGGCGGAACTTCAAGCACGTCCTGGCGCAGCGAGATGCGCACCATCTGCTGAAATGGCCGGAAGACAAAGATGATGCCCGGCCCGTAAGGCTCTGCCGAGACGCGACCCAGGGTGAAGATCACCCCGCGCTCGTACTCGCGCAGAATCTTGATGCAGTTGAGTACGTAGAGGACGACGATGGCCAGGAAAATCAGAATCGGCATTAGCAAATCAGACATTGGAATTTCCTCACATACGACGAATTGTACTCCCTAGAGCAAGACTTGTTGAGGGTTGTAGTTTCCCACCCTAGCCGCAAAAACAACGTCGTGCCGAAGGTAGCGCACCAATTATTTTAATCAGCCGGCTCCACGTGCAGCAGGTAGGTTTCCAGGCCCACGACACGCAGCGGCGCGCCGGCGGGCACAGGTACGGTCGACACAGCACGCCATATTTCGCCCTCGACGACCACATGGCCTTCGGGATTCAGCGGCTCCATCGCCGAGGCGCATCTGCCCACCAGTGACGATGGACCTAGCTTGGATTTCATGCGCCGGGCGCGTACCGCCAGGCGAACCAGAAAAACGGTGATGGAACCGAAGGCCGCGCTAACAGCAAGAGCTACCCACGGGCTGACGGCCAGTTCCGGCACCGGCGCGTTCACCAGCGTCAGCGTTCCGAAGGTGAGGCAGATGATTCCGGCGATGGCCAGCGCGCCATGGCCGCCGAATTTGGCCTCCAGCAGCAGCAATGCCAATGCCGCCACCAGCAGCAACACGACCGTATAGTTGATAGGCAGCAGATTCAAGCCAAAGATGGCCAGCAGCACCATCAGCGTACCCAGCGCGCCAGGGACAATAGTGCCGGGGGCGTTGAATTCGAGATAGATCAGCAGCGCGCCGCCCACCAGGAAGAGCAGCGCGATATTAGGATTGACCAGCCAGCCCAGCAACTGCTCGCGCAGAGTGGTCTTGAGCACTTCGATCCGCGCTCCGGCCAGATGCAACGTCAACTTGCTATCGTCCCAGCGGGTGATCTCGCGGCCATCCAGCAGCTTGAGCAGCTCTGATTCGTTGGGAGCGATGAGGTCGATCAGGTGCTTGTCCAGCGCCTCCTGGGCGGTATAGGAGTGCGAGGTGTGAACTGCGTCCTCGGCGGCCTCGGCGTTCCTATTCCGTTTTGTCACGTAGGAGCGCAGAAAGGCTTCCGTGTCGTTCTCGATCTTCTGGCTCATCGTGGCGTCGGGCTGGGGGCCAAGCTCGATCACCGGGTGAGCCGCGCCGGCGTTGGTTCCGGGAGCCATCGCGGCGATATCGGCCGACTCCAGCAGGAAGAAGCCAGCCGAGCCGGCGCGCGCTCCCGCAGGGCCAACGTAAACAATCACCGGAACCTTCGAGTCGAGAATCGCGCGGACCATCAAATGCGTCGAATCGAGCAGGCCGCCGGGCGTGTCCAGCTCGATCAGCAGCGCGCGCGCGCCGTCAGCGTTGGCTCTCTGAATGGCGTGATCCAGCTCACCCTGCGTAATCGGCTGGATGGTGTCGGAGAGAACGAATTTGTCGACAACCGGCTGCTGCGCGCGGGCCGGAGCGGAAAGGATGCAAACGGCGGCCAGAACAGTTGCAATTCCATAGATGCGTTGAATCATGGTGTGCTCCTTATAGCGTGGCCTTTGGTGCTTTTCTCAACTCTCTGATAACTCCACTGCCGAGCAACATATAAAACATACCGACAATGAAGATAGTCGCGAAGCAAAGAGGAACCACGAACCGGTTCTCTCCGGGAGAAAAGAACCCTTTGCCGCTCCAATAAAGGAAAAGTGGGGCAAAGCTGACGGCCACTCCTTGCAGTGCCGCCACAATCCAGTAGAGAGGCGAACGCACGATCTTCACCCATTTGGAATTAACTTCGATGGTAACTTTACCCATGCCAAACTCTCCTTATGAATGAGGCCACTGATAAAGCATTTCTACCGGTTTCCTTCCTCGCAACGCTCTAAGTCGCGAGGAAGGAAAAACCACTCATTTCTTCATGCCGTCCTTGGCTTCAATCTGTTGCTTGAGTTCCAGCGCCGGCTTGTTCTTGGGATCGATTTGCAAGGCAGCTTCCACATTCTGCCTTGCTTCATACAAATGATTGATCGCGAGGTCGAGACGGACCAGCACCAGGTACGCATCGACGGACGGCATCAGTTCCAGCGAGGTGACGGCTTCCTTGCGAGCGGCTTCGGTGTCACCGGTGCGCTCGCGAACTGCGGCCAGGCCGGCGTGGGCCTCGGCGACCTTAGGGTCGGTGGCTATGGCAGATTGATAGAGCCGCTCAGACTCGAGCAGCAAGCCGCGACTCAAATAATCCTTTGCCTGTGCGGAAAGCTTTAGCGCGCGCTCACGCGGCCCCAGCGCGGCCAATCGCGAGGCATCCATCTGGTCCAGCATCAGCGCAGCCTGGTGGAAGGCGGCAGCGTCAAAGCCGCGCTCGATGCGCTCCAGCGGATCGGCCTTGGCGTCGGCTTCCTCGTCCGAGTCGTCCGCTCCGTCCGCTTTGATTGCGGGCTGCGCGGCAGGCGCCTTGGCACTTCCAGGCGCGGCAGAACCAGTCGCCGCAGCCTTGGGCTTGGCGGAGACCGGCGGCTTGGTCCAGGCCTTCTGAACCGCCAATGCTTCTTTGTCATTGGGACGCAGCAGCAGAGATTGGGCCAGCTCGGTCAGCGCTTCAGCCTGGTCGCCGTGACGCTTGAGGCTGACGGCCAGATTGAAGTGGTAGTCGGCCTCGTTGGGATCGGCGGCCAGCGCCTGGCGAAAGAGTGGAATGCCGTCTTGGCCCCGGCGCGCCAGCGCGACACCTTGATTGTTGACTACCGCAGCCAGCGGCAGCACGCGAGCCACTCCGGCAAAGGCCTCCTCGGCATGGGTGTAGTCGCCGGAAAAGAGCAGCGAGAGACCGCGGTAGAAGCCGGCTTCGAGAGTGTCCGGATCGCCGCGTCCCACCTTGGCAAAATCCTTCGCGGCCTGCTCGTACTGCTGGCCGGCGTACTCCTCGCGGCCCAGCGCCATCCAGGCAGGCGAGAAGCCTGGATTGAGCAGAACAGACTGGTTCAGGTGGCGCAGCCGCTCCTGCTGATCCGGCTCGGTGATGCCGCGAATGTACTGCTCGAAGGCGTCCAGGCGCAGACCAGCGCCGGCGGCCACAAATGTCTCCTCGGAGACTTTGAAGCTGGGATCGAGCTGCCGGGTGAGCTTCCAGGCCAGCGAATCGAAGACCGCGGACATCGCGCGTATCTCGCCGCGGGAGGTCACAGCCTCTGACATTCTCAGGTGCGGCACATCCACCAGGCGCGCCTCGGCCACGATGCCCGAGCCGTCAGTCACGTAGCTACCCACAATGATCGAATCGGCGTCGAGGGTCTCGGCCAGCTTGAGCGAACTGGCGCGCGAGGGATGAAAGCCCTGCGGCAGCCCTAGATGATCGAGCGCGTACCTGCGGTCGGTGCGGCTCATGGGAGCAAAGCCCGCCGAGGCCAGACGGCTGCTCAAAATCTCCGCCGAGGCCTCTCGAATCCACTCCAAGCTGGGTTGCCCGGTGCGATTGTCAAAGGGCAACACCAGCAGAATGCGCCCGCCTGCGCCTCCTGCTGTGGGGCCAGCTTCAGAAGCTGCCTGGGCGCGAGCCAATACCGTGATCGAAAGAGTCAGCGCAAGCGCCACTCCCAAAGAGGCGGCCAGTTGCCCAACCCGGCCTGAGCGAAATGAAGGAAAAGTATGCACAACAGGCTGATTATAGGCGGTGCGGCTGGCGAGCGGCGGGTTGAGTGGTTGCGAGGGCAGAATGCAGGGCAAGCCGAAGGAATGGAAATGGAGGGCTAGCGGCGTGCTAAAGAATTAAAAAAATCTAATTCCGAACGATAATTTCCCTTCCTGCCATTCGCATTTGGAACCAAATCGTTAGAAACCACAGAATATAAGACAAAAGTAATCTTTTGCCCCATCCACAGTTGACGATTTCTTAATCAGACGGCCTGATCCAACACCGTCTGCTACTCCCGGCAAAAGTGATTTGTCCGGTGTGGCGAGAGAAAAAGTTACCTCCCGGAGGCGGGTTCAAATGCAATGCGCGCGTTCATTTCTGCGAGGGTTGATATTAAGTATTCCGGCAGCCCTGGCATTGTTACCGGCAGCATGGGCAGCGTCGCCCGTGATCACCAGCCTGACTCCGGCTTCGGCGATTGCGGGCGGGGCTGCTTCCACGCTGATCATCAACGGAGAGGGATTCACGGCAACCTCGACTGCGATGTGGGGTTCGACTGCACTGACGACGACCTGGAAGAGCGCGTCGGAGTTGACGGCAACCGTTCCCGCCAGCCTGATTGCAAGCGCCGGCACGATTAGCATTACAGTCTCCTCAGCCAGCGGCACAGCATCCGCCGTTCTCTTTACCGTGAATGCGCCGCAGCCCGCGACCGCCAGCCCGGTTCCGGCTTTGGCGGTCCCTGACGTTGCCGCACTCCCCGGCACACTGTTTCCCGATGGAAACGCGGTGCGCGTAACTGCCAAGGTGGAGACGGCAACTCAACCGGCTGCCGCCGTGGATGCAAGCTCATCCAGTGCGGCCATTGCCAGTAATCCAGCATATATTCCCCCCACTCTGAATTCGGATTCAGCGAGTGTGAGCGACACCCCCGCTTCTACTGGCATGATCGCCACCTCAGCGATTGCAATGACCGCCTCGGCCGGCGGTGCCACACCCCAAGCGGTCTCTCCCCTGGCCTCACCGCAAGTCGCCGCTCCACCCGCTCCCACCGTCACCAGCCTGAGTCCGGCCTCGGCAACTGCCGGCGGCGCAGCCTTCACGTTGACCATCAACGGAACAAACTATACCTCGACCGCGACCGCGAACTGGGGCTCCACGCCGCTGATTACAACTTACAAGAACGCGACTCAATTGACGGCCGCAGTCCCCGCCACCCTGATTGCCACTGACGGCACAGCTAGCGTCACTGTCACTACCGACAGCGGAACCACCTCCGGCACAACATTCACCATCAATCCTGCCCGACCCACGATCTCCAGCTTGAGCCCCACTTCGGTTCTAAACGGCACTGCGGCTTTCACCTTGACGATAAATGGCGCCAATTTTGCACCAGGAACCACGGCGACAGTAGTACGCTGGAACAGCACGGTGCTGGCCACAACCTACGTCAGTTCCACCCAGCTTACGGCAGTGGTTCCCGCCAACCTGATCGAATATGACGGCACGACCTCCATCTCTGTCGTCTCCAAGGGGGGTATCTCATCCGGCGTCACCTTCACCATCAACCTCTCCCCGCCAACCATCACCAAACTCACCCCGAATGATCTTCCGAGCGATTATGGAGAGATCACGCTGATGATCTCCGGCGTGAACTTCACCCCCAACATGACGGTCAATTTTGGAGCGACGCAGATCGCTTCTACTACCGGCGGAACAGTAACTATCCCGGCTAGTCTGACGTCAACTCCCGGCCCGATCAACGTGACGGTGACCACCTCTGCCGGAACATCGGCTCCGTCCATCTACACCGTTGCACTGCCGTTGCCTGTGGTCACCAGCATCAGCCCGGCCTCGGTTCCGGCCGGCAGCGCTCAGTTCAAGATCACCATCAACGGAACCGGCTTCATATTGGGATCGTTCTCCTCATTGGGTACTCCTCGACTCGCTACAACCTATGTCAGTCCCACTCAATTGACCGCCATTGTTCCCGCCAGTCTGGTCGCTAGCGCTGGCGTAGTTGGCCTCTTGGTCTACACCCCCGGCGCAAACTGGTCGCGTGCCATTACCTTTACCATCGACCCATCGCCGCCGACGATCACCAGTCTAAGCCCCAATTCGATTGCCAACGGCTACACTGGGGTCATGATGAAGGTCAACGGCACGGCCTTCACCCACGACGCTACCGTCTATTGGGGTACAACTCCTCTGGACACGATTTACCTCAGCTCCACGCAGTTGTCGACTTGCATCCCGCCCAGTATGACTCAGTACCCCGGCACGGGCAGCGTCACGGTCGTCAACTCGGTCGGAACATCCGCTCCAGCAGTCTTCACTATCAATATGTCGCCGCCGCAAATTGACTACATGGCTCCCGGTTTTGCCTCGGCGGGCGGAGCAGGCTTCACTTTGACCCTGTCCGGAAATAACTATACTCCGGCTGCAATCGTGAAGTGGGGTTCCACCGCTTTAGCGACAACCTATGTCAGTTTCTCAGAACTGACGGCGGTGGTTCCCGCCAGCCTGATCACCAATTCAGGCATGGTTTCCATCTCCGTCACTACGGCGGCGGGTACATCGAATTTACCCCCCTTCATCGTCAATCCGGCGCCCAAAATCATTACGACGACTCTGCCCTCTGGAACGGCCGGCAACGCCTACTCCGCACAGATCACTGCAACCGGCGGGGTTCCCGGGTACGATTGGGTAATTACCGGCCTGCCAGAGTTTCTCACCTATAACAATACTTTCGACAGTACGCTGACCATCACTGGAACAGCCCCCACGTCCGGCCCGGTGACCTTTCAGGTCGCAGCCCAGGACCAATTCGGCTCCATCGCCGGCCCGGTCAACTACACCATCAACTTTGCCGCCGGCCCAACCAGCACTAACGACGGCAGCCTCAACGGCAGCTACACCTGCCTCTTCCAGGGCTACTTTGATGACGGCTCGCGCTGGGCCTCTGTGGCCAGCTTCCAGGCAGACGGGCAAGGCAACTTCTCCAGCGGCATCTTCGACACCAACAGCACCGACATCGGATCGGGATCGGGCATTATGACCGGCGTCTACAGCGTCGGCTCCGATAACAGCGGCACCGCCTCCATTCACACCATCTATACCGAAAACATTGGCGGAAACCAAACCACACAATGGGCGATTGCGCTCACCAGCAATGCGCAGCCGGCGCAACAGCTCCGCATGGTTGAAGATGATGATCTGGGTACGCTGCCCTCCGGTCAGCAAGCCACAGCCAACTGTTATCTGGCCACGCCCAGCGCATTTTCCGATAGCACCATCAGCGGCTCGAGCTTCGTCTTCGGAGTCGACGGCGAGGACAACAGCGGCAACATGAAAGCCAAAGTCGGCCTCTTCAGCGCCGCCGCCGGAAAGATCGTGAACGGCAATCTCGATACTGCGCTGGGAGGCAACAATACCGCCCAGACCACTGCTTTCAGCGGAGCCTACACCGCGCCTGACCCGGCCTCTGGCCGCTTTACCATCGCTCTCAACGGCGCCGGCAGCCCCTCCGGCTATACCGTCTACATCATCGACGCCAACCGAATGTTCATATTGGATAACACCTCGGATGACGGCGAGCAGTCCGGCAATATGCGCCCGCAGCAGCAAGCCTCCTACTCCGGAGCGAGTATCGACGGACCGTATGTTCTCTACCTGCGCGGCGCGGAATTCAGCAACGGAGTTGGCGCGCCATCGGGCTTTTACGCCGGTGTTTTTCGGGGTACGGGCGACGGTGCTGGGAACTTCACTGTCAATCAGAGTTACACCAACGATGATGGCGTCTACTCGTCCGGAAAATCGACCGGCGGCCCAACGGCTCTCACTTTCGACCCCGATAACCCTGGCCGCGCTACATTCTCATCGGCCAGCGGCACAACTTACCTCTACCTGTTCAATTCCAACACCGGCTTCGAGATGAGCGTGAAGAGCAACGGCTCCGTGGACTCGGGCTGGCTAGAGCCACAGACGCAAATGGCTTTTACCGATGCGGCGCTGGCCGGTAATTATCTCTCCGGCGAATTGCCTCTGTTGAATTGGCAAGCGACCGGCAGCGTGGGTGAGTACAACCTGACCGCCAATGGCGCGATCACCGGCGGCAGCAGCACAGCCGGAAAGGAGTATCTCTCCTGGGATCAATCCATTAATATGACCTACGGTTGGGATGCGAAGGCTCCCGGCACGGGAACCTTCATCGTCGCCAATGGCGCACAGAGCGGAGCCAGTTGCGCAGTAATCAACGCGATTAAATTCGTCTGCGTGCTCCAGACCGATCTTTCGCCGAGCATCGAACTCATGCAGCAGTAAGCAATATCGGGGAAAAGCTGCAAGCTGCTTCTACGGCTCCTGCTCCATCCAGTAGTTCGCCCGCGCCACAATCCGCGCGCCGTAAACCTGCGCCAGGCGAACCCTGATGCTGTGCAATCCCGGCGTCGGATTCGATGGGCTGAAGGTGATCAGATAGCGGTTGCGAGCGCGCTTGGCCGACTCCACCACCCGCTTCTCAAAACCCTTGTCGCCGGTGAAGGTATTGTACTCCCCGCCGCTCATGTGGGCAATCTCTTTGGTGACATTCTTCTTGAAGGCCGGCACAATCATCGCCAGCGTGGAAAACAAATTCATGGCGCGGTCGTCGCCATTGTCCTTTATGTCGTGGTTCAACTCGGCGCGCGCCGGCGAGAACGAGACGCTCAGCACCAGCACGTCCGACTGGCCAATCTTGCGGATCAGCGCCTCCACCTTGGTGTGCTTGCTGCCGTGGTCCCGCTCTTCGCTGATCAACAGCAACACGCGCCGGTATTCCTTGGGCTGGGACTCGAGCAGATCGACGGCGTAGCTGACCGAATCGAGAATCGCGTCTCCGCCGTCGCCCGGCTTGAGCCGTATAAGGTCCTGGTTCACATCTTCGCTGATATGCGTGAAGTCGCGAATCAGGTGTGGCTTCGAGTCAAAGCCCACCAGCGCCGCCATACCCTTGCCGTCGCTCAAAAACAAATCAAGCAGCGGCCCCAGCTTGGCCAGCTTGTCGAACTCCAGCACGCTCGCGCCGCCCTGCTCGACAACCACCACCAGCGCAACAGGCGCTGTGTCCATCTCTTCCTGTACGCGAATCTTCTGCGCTACGCCGTTGTCTTCGAGAATAAAATCCTGCGGCTTGAGACCGTAGACTACGCCTCCGCCCGGCCTCTCGACCAGCGTCGGCACCAGCACCTCATTGGCGTTCAAGCGTATGGTGGGCGCATCGTCGTGAACCGCGGGCAGCGGCTGCGGTGGCTCGACAGGCGGCAGCTGCTGCGCGCTGGCTGCCACAGCCACTAACAATGCCGGGATCGCGAAACAAAATAGGAATAAGACAATTTTCATACAACTAATAGCTTACAATTGCCAGCTGTTAGCTGCTCTTCCGCGCTTCATGGTCCATCTTGCCAATCCAAACCAAATAGCTCAGCAACTCCCAGCGCGAGACCCAGAGAAAGCCGAGCACGTCTCGATCGGTCAGCGTCTCCGCAGGTTTGCCCGAATAGGTCTCGACGCGCCAGCGCATATACTCGCTACGCCATGGCGTCAGACGATGGCCACGCGTGGCATTCCAGAGAAATCTGAGTGGAGCAAACATGGCGGATTCCTTCGCTTCGAGTATAGACGTATAAGCCCATGCGAGCTAATAGCGAGCGGCTGGCCCTATCGCCGGTGGTCATGCCTGAATCTTGCTGAACAGGCTGTTCGAGGTCGAATTCAATTGCGCGATCACATCTTCGAGGGCCGTTTGCTGAGTCTCGGCCAGAGAAAGCTGCGTCGAGACCGTCGGAATATCAGCCTGCATCAGGTCGGTCTGCGCGGTGGTCAGCTGGGTCTGGACGTTGGTTACGGCGTCAGAGGCGGCGGTGATCTGCGTGATCGAGTTATCGAGGGTCACACGCTGCTGCGAGACGTAATTCAGCGCGGTGCTCAGTGCATTCGTATCGCTCACCGCCTGCGTGGTGTTCACGGTGCCGCTGGCATAATCGGCCACCAAGCTGTTAAGCGCGCCAAAGACGCTGTTCGACCCGCTGCCCATGAAGATCTGGTTGCCGGGCACATTCAACTGTATCTTTTGCCCATTCGGCGACTCGAGATAATTCACGCCGCTGTCGCCGTTGTAAATCGTGATGGCCTGTGATTCTGAAGGCAAAGTGGTGAAGGGCGCCGTGGAAGTCTGGCCACCGGCAAAGATGTACTGGCCCTGATAGTCAGTGTTGGCCAAAGACTGCACCTCGTCGAGAATACCCGAGATCTGATTCGATACGGATTTCACGTCACTGGAGTTCATGGTTCCGTTATTGGCGCCGGTGGCCAGCGATATCGCCGTGTTCAACTCAGTGACCACGCTGCTCAAAGCCGAGTCGGCAACCTGCAACTGGCCGGTAACCTGGCTCGAAGATTGCGTGAAAGAATCGTCCTGCTGAATCTGGTTGAGCAGCAGCACATTCTCTCCCGAGGCCACCGGATTCTGGCTCAGAGAAGTGACGCTCACGCCGCTCGACAGCTCGGAGGTCAACTGCTGCTCGCTGGCCTGAGCCTGATCAAGAGAACCAACCAGATTCGTAACGTAAAAAGGATCCACCCGCATCAGATTCCTCCACTCGCGGCATCGGCTCTTTAACCGCGCGCCGCCTTAGGAAACCGTTGTTTGTTCTCCCAGATTCAACGCCGAGTTCATGATATTATTCAACATCGAAAAAACTTGCGAAGCCGCTTGATAACTGCGCTCCAGCGTGGTCATTGAAGAAGCCTCGTCGTTCAGATTCACGCCAGAGAGCGCATTGTTCTGCGTCTGCAACTGGGTCACGGCAGCGTTCTGCGCCGTGTTCTCCGTCTGCACGGTCGAGACCGTCGAACCCAGCGTCGAAACAAAATTCGAATAGTAATCGCTCGGCGTCTGTCCGTTCACAATCGATTGATTGGCCAGGGCGGCCATCGCCACGGCATTCGAGTTGTCGCCCGACCCATCCCTCGCGCCTGCGGCGGCGATCTGGCTGGGGTCAGCCATCACCACGCTCATGTTGACCGCGCTGCCCGCCACCTCGCCCGGCTGATTGAAGATATGGAGAGGATTGGCCGCCGTGCCCGTGACTCCATTCAGGTCCGTGCCCGCGTTGTTCTGCGTGTTGACCGACGTGGAGATGCTATAGGCCAGTTGATTCAGCGAATTGAGAGCGCTGGGAATATCCTGATCACGAGCCGTCAGATAGCCGCCCAGCGAGCCGCCGCCCGAGGCCAACTGCGAGGTAATGTCCTTCCCACCGAGAAAGAAGTCCGTTACCCCATTCACCGAGCCGGTGGTCAACTGGTTGCTCGTCCCTTCAGAGAGCAGCAACTGGCCCGAGGTCGTGGTGATCGCCAGCCCGTTGTTCTCGGTCGTAATCTGATTGATCCCGATCAGCTGCGAAAGCTGGCTGATATCCTCCTGGCGCTGATCTTCGAGCGTGCCCGCGTCTGCATCGGGCGAGGTGGTCATGATCTGCTGATTCACCTGGGCAATCGCGCTGGTCAGAGAGTTCACCTGGCTGGTCACCCCAGCTGCTTCCTGGTTCAGAGCCGCGCGTTGCGAGTTCAGGCTTGCCGCGGCATTCGAGATGTCGCCGGCCAGCGTGCCCGCCGCCGAAAGCACACCCTGGCGGTCGGCATTATTGGTGGGTTCGGCCTCCAGTGTCGAAAACGAATCGAAAAACTTGGTGATGTCGCTGCCAATGTCCCCGGCCGTTGACGTGGACGAACCCGTGTCTGGTGTAAACAGAGCCTGCAGCGTATTCAGCGAGGTCAGCCGCGAACCGGAGGCCGAGGCCAATTGCTGCTGCTGGTCCAGTTGCGCCTCCAGCACGCGATCCCGCTGGGAGGTGGAGCCGGTCTCCGTCACTCCTTGCCCTACCGAGATTCCACCAACATCGAGCGGCTGATTCTGCTGCCAGTCGGGCGTCTCGTTGGTGTAACCAGGCGTATTGGCGTTGGCCACATTGTTGGCCACAACATTCAGGGCTTCCTGATCGGCGTCCAAGGCGCCGGACATGATGCTGAACGCGGAGTTAATTGTTCCCATGCCCGTTCTCCGTTCGCTGCCATCTCTGCGCCCGCGTCTCACCGAATTCGAAACTGCCCGCTTGGTACTCCAACCGCCCCGCGCGCAACTCCCGCAGCCGATTCATCACACCCAGGTTGGCCCGCGTCGCCTCCAGCACCCGGGCAAAAACCGCCATATCGCCTGCCGCATCTTTGGCTTCAATGGCCAGCGCGGCGCGCGTCTCCCTATCTGTCCGCGAGAGATCGCGCGTCAGATCGCGGTTGAGAGCCTGGCAAGAGAGCGCCAACTCCTCCAGCCGGTCCGCATCCAGACGCGCCAGCGCCCGCGAGGCCTCAACCACTAGCTCCTTCAGCAACGGACGCCCGCCATGCTCTCCAATCTGCTGCAACGCGATCGCTCCCTTCGCACTCGCCAGACCACTTCCCATGCCAACCCATCTAACTCGTAGTTCACTCGTCGCAATTCACTCGCGGCTACCTGGCACCCATCGAGCTTCGAGCCTCATCAAATTCCAGCGCCATCAATTCCCGCACCCTCTTCAAGTCCCCGCGTCCTCAACTCCAGCATCCCCACCTTCCGCTGGACTCATGCCCAGATTACGATTGACCGTTCAGCATCGAATCCACGATCTTGGAAGAGACCGCCGACGCGGAGACACTGTAGCTTCCCGCCGCCAGCGCGGCTTGAATGCTGGCCACCTTGTCCATGCGAACTCCAGAGTCGGCCGCGGTCTGCGAGACCTCGCTGCCCGCGCTGCTCAACGTCGCGCTGTCGCTGTTCAACCCGCTGCCACCAGGGGTCGCGCCGCTCTTCGGCTGTTGCGGTGCGGCCGGCGCGGCCGGGGTTGTTCCCAATAGCGACTTCAATCCTTCAAGACTGTTGCGAATGTCCATGACTTCTACTCCTTGCCCGGTTCATCGGCATATCTACTAATCACTCTAGTCATTTATGTATGCTCATAACGGTATTACCGTGTAGATTTCCGGTTACTCGCGTGGTTACTGGCTTGTTACCTCCAGGCGACAGCTCCCGCATGATGCTGCTGGCAATCCCAAAGCCTCCATGGTCGCTCAGCGCCCGTCCCAACGCCTCCGAGGCAAACTCCTCCAGCGCTCCTCCCGCGCCGGAGGACGAGCCGTCTTCCTCGCCATCAGGACTGTTACTGGCCGTTAGCGGCTTCATCAACTCCTTCATCATTTGCGCCTCAAACTCGTGCGCCGCGCGCACCAGCCGGGGTTGCGGAGTGACCGCATCCGTACCATCCCCTGCCGCCGTTGCTGCGGTAGCCGCTGCTATCGAGAGCATCCCAGCGCCTCCTTAGAGCATTCTCATGAATAGAATTTTAGGTGCCCCATCCCGGCGGTGTATTTGTAGCCGCGCAAGGCTGGGATACCACAAACTCCATACTCCTGAAACTGCGATACCCCCTACAGAACCTCAAGGTCGGCCTCCAAAGCGCCGGCTTCCTTCATGGCTTGCAGGATCGAGATCACATCCCGGGCGCCTGCCCCGGTACGTTGCAATTCCTGCACCAAATCCTCGACCGTCGCGCCTTCCTTCAAGTCAATGCGGTTGACCGGCTTGTCGGTGGCCTGCACGGTGGTCTGCTGAACCACCTGCGTGGATCCCCCCGGTGAAAATGCGTTGGGCTGCGAGACCTCGGTCTCGGCGATCACATTCACGCTTAACCCGCCATGCAGAATCGAAACCGGCTGCAGGCGCACCGTGCCCCCGATCACCACCGTGCCGGTGCGCTCGTTGACCACCACCCGCGCCCGTGGATAGACCTCGACCTCGACGGCCTCCACCTTGTCCAGCAATGCCGCCATGTCCTCGTCCGGCGCCGCCGATACCTCGACCCTCCGGCTATCAATCGCCCGCGCCCGACTGCTGCCCAGCGCCTTGTCAATCGAGGCGGCCATGCGCTCCGCGGTATGGAAGTCCGCATCGTTCAACAGCACGTTCACCTCGTGCATCTGCTTCAATTCAAATGGCACCGGCCGCTCGACCAGCGCTCCGCCGGGAATCCGCCCGGTGGTGGGATGGTTGGACAGCTTGGTATTGCCTCCGCCGGTTGCCATGTAGCCGCCCAGCACCAGCGCTCCCTGCGCCTGGGCGTAGATCTTCCCATCCGGGCCGTAGAGCGGAGTCATCAGCAGGATGCCCCCCTCCAGCGAGCGCGCATCACCGGCCGAGGAGACGGTAATATCCATCTTGTAGCCGGGACGGCTGAAGGGCGGCAGCGTGGCCACCACAAAGACCGCCGCCATATTCTTCACCTGCATATTGCTGGCGCTGTTGGTTCCGGTCATCGGAACAGTGATGCCCATCCGCTCGAGAGTCGAGATCAAGGTCTGCGCCGGAAAGATCGTCTGCGAGCTGTCTCCGGTGCCTCTGAGCCCCACCACCAGGCCATAGCCCACCAGTTGATTGTCTCGAATCCCTTCGATCGTCGCCACATCCTTGATGCGCGCCAATTGACGGGCAGAGGCGGCGTGGGCCGCTGCCGAGGCCGTGAGCAAGACCAAAAGCAGCGCCCCCATCATCCTCAGCCAATTCGCGCCCTTCGCTGGTCTCCGCCTCAGCAATCGCATCCTATTCCCTATTCCCAAATTCAGCTTCTAGCTACTAGCTTTTAGCTGCTAGCTCTTGCTCTCCGCTTCCCACCCTGCCCGCTTCTCATAGAACCAGCTTCTGGTTGCTAGCTCTTGCTCTTCGCTTCCCACTCTACCCGCTTCCCATGGCATCAGCTAGAGGCCAGGAGCTGAAGGCTGCACTTAAAACACCACCAGCTTCTCCAAGAAGCGCACTACCGGGTTCTGCCGATAAGTCGAGTCATTGACGATGCCCTTGCCCGTCACCTCAAGTTCGAGATCGGTCATCGCAGTCGATTGGACCTGATTCTGCGCGCTGACATCCTCCGGGCGCACCAGGCCCCTCAGTTTGATCAACTGCGTCTGCTGCGAGAAGGTCAACTGCCGCGTGGCCTGCACCACCAGCATTCCATTGGGCAGCACATCCACCACTTCGGCGCCGAAGGTCGTTGTCAAACTCGAGTTGGTCGTGCTCTGGCCCTGCGCGGAAAGCGCCGAAGCTGCGGACATCCCCAACAAATTCTGCATATTGTTCGAGGACTTGAGCTTGCCAAAGAGACTGGTCAACGCGGAACTGGCATTCGAGGCGCGGGAGTTTTTCACCTGCCCATCGGTGGAAGCCGCCAGGCTTTCCGAGACCACAATCGAAACCACATCATGCAGCCGAACCGCTTTGGCGTCGGTGCCCAAGCGCACCAACCGGCCCTCCGCGCTCCAGATCGAGCCCGGCGTCAGCACCTCGGCCGCCTGCTGAGCCCGCACCCGCTCGATGTAAGATTTCAGCGCCGTCTCGGGCGGAGTTGACTTGCCCGAGGACCCCGGCGAACTCTTTTTCTTGAAGCCCAAGCCATCAGCAGGCAGCAGAGTCAGCACCAGCGCCAGCAGCGCTAAACAAACTCGCATTCCTCTTCCGCTCCTCTTCACTCTCATGGCCGCACACCCGTCTCTGGTTCGAGCGTTGCGCGGCCCGGTCCCAGAGCCACAGCCCGCACCACCATGCCGCCAATCGTCAAGCGCGCCTCGAAGACCGCCCCCCGAGCAGCCGGTGTGAGCGCGCGCGCCTCCAATACCGCATCGACTCTTGCCGTGTGCTCTTCGACAATCAACCGTTCGCCCGCGCGAATGACCGGCGGAATGACCGCATCTCCGGATTGGCCTGCCGCTCGCTGATCCGCCCCGGCATTCACAGTGCGATGAGCCGCAATCAGCACCATCCGTCCTGGCCCGCCGGGAGGCTGGTCATTGCGCATCAGCAGCCAGCGGTATCCGTTGCCAGGATCGTCGATCTCGCGAACGATCTCCCCCCGCACCAGTTCACCCTGCGCCTGCTCCCCTTGCGCCATCCCTCCCTGCGCCAACACAACCTGGCCCGGCCCGGACGACACTATATAAAGTCTGGGAACGGCCGCGCCACCACCGCCCGATTGTCCGTAGCAGGGAAGCGCACCAGCGGCAGCCAGCAAGGCAATCAACTGCATCCAACCGATCCGGCCCTGAGCGCCCTTGCTTCTCATCGCTTCCTTCTTCCTCTCGCCCATTCCCGCTTAGGAGTGAGCCATGTTGTTGGCCTGCGAGTACATATCGTCAGCCGCCTTGATGACCTTGGAATTCGATTCATAGGCGCGCTGCGCCAGCACCATCTGCACAAACTCGGTGACGATGTCCACGTTCGAGTTTTCCAGGTAATTTTGTTGCAAAGTGCCCAGCCCTTCTGTGCCTCCGGGGTTGCCCGTCACCGGGTTTCCGGAGCTCAGCGTAGCCTGCAACAGGTTCGCGCCCGTTGCCTCCAGCCCTCCGGGATTGGGGAAGGTGGCCAACTGGATCTGCCCCAGTTGCGAGGGGTTTTGCTGGCCGGGCAAGGTGGCGTTCACCACGCCATATTGAGTGATGGTGACCGCCGTGGCATTGGCGGGAATGGTGATGGTAGGAACGATCGGATCGCCGTCGGTGGTCACAATCGTTCCCTGATTATTGAGCTGAAACTGCCCGGCGCGGGTGTACTCGATGCTTCCATCCGGCCGCTGCACCTGGAAGAAGCCACCGCCCTCAATCGCCACATCGAGCGGATTCGAGGTCTGGTTCAAGGAGCCCTGGGTCATGATCACCTCGGTGGCCGCCGATTTGGTTCCCAAACCCACCTGCAAGCCGGCCGAGACCGTGGTCTGCGACTGCGCCGCTCCCGGCGTCACTAAATTCTGGTAAACCATGTCCTGAAATTCCAAGCGCAACTGGCGAAAGCCGGTCGTCGACGAGTTGGCCAGGTTGTTGGCGATCGTATCCAGGTTCAACTGCTGCGCGCTCATGCCGCTGGCCGCGGTATACAAGGCTCGAATCATTTTGGCTCCTTTCAGTCGCCAGTTGTCAGTGGCCAGTGATCAGTGGTCAGTGTTCAAAAGCCCGAACTGCTGAAGAGCCAACTCTTACTCCACCGTCGCTGATTGCTGATCTCTGACCACTGTTCATCGTTCGCTAACAACTGACCACTGTTCGCTTTCTTCCGAGCACTGACCGCTGATCACTGACCACTTACACGCGTGGCAGGTCCTCGGTGGCGATCTTGTTGAAATCGGTATGGAAGACGGTGAGCGCCTTCTGCATCATCTCCGCCTCGCGCTGCATCAGAATCAGATTCAGCGAGCCTTGAATCGTGCCCTGGTTGGCGGTCTCGATGGCGCCCTCATGGACCGTGGCATTCTTTGACAAGACTGGCGTAACGCCATCCGGCCCGATGTAACGGTTGGCGCCCTCGGGAGTCAATTCGGAACCCTTGGGAAAGGTAAAGACCCCGACCGTAGCCACCACGCCGCCGTCCACCGATAGCGATCCATCCGCGCCCACCGAGACATCGCCCGGCGGAACAGGAATCATCTGGCCAATCGTCGAAAGCACAGGATCGCCCGCCCCGGTCACCAATTGCCCACCCGTCGAGCGGTGAAAGCCTCCATCCCGGGTAAAGCGCAGACCGTTGGGCGTCTGCACCTGAAAAAAACCCTCGCCTTCAATTGCCAAATCCAGCGGATTGCCGGTCTGATCGAGTGTGCCCTGGCTCATATTCAGCCGGTCGCCGCCCAAGAGGCCAAAGTTGTTCACCGTATGCCCCAACTGCGAGTCGGTGGCGTCAGGACCCAGCAGCACCGAGCGGAAATACTCCTGCTCGGCCCGGTAACCGGGGGTCTGCGCATTGGCCAGATTGGTGGCCGCTATATCCAGGGCCTGGGTGCGAGCCACGAGGCCGGTCATCGCCGCATAGTATCCACTGTCCATCGGAAAACCTCCCCTGGCAGTCAAGCACTTGCAGGTGAAGGACCGGAATGGGTTGGGAGGGATTAGAGCAAAATCAGAATTGGTAAAGCAGGGATCAGGGATTGGGGGTTAGGGAGTCAATACCCCCGCTTTGCTGGGGATAGTGACTGAACACTGCGTCCCCGGCACGTTTAGATTGAGATTACTTATGCAACCGAGCCTCTTGCAAGATTGCCCGTGCTCACTGCCAATCACAAGAAATAAATTCGTAAGTTGTTGAAAAATAAGAAAGGGAGCCGAGGCTCCTGGCATCCCACCTTAGGCGCAAAAACACAAACGCGCCGAGGGCGGGGCACCCAGCGTTTTATCCTTTGCGGGTCGGGAAAGGCGGTGGGAGACTAGGAAGAAACAAGCGTGGACCGGGAGATCCACGCTACAGCCGACCGGGAGGCTGACGGGAGCCGACACTGTCCTACACGGCGCTACAGTTTCATCTCCTGCGGGCCGGTGACGGACTCAAAAGAAACTTCCAGGCCTCACTTTGCCATCAGCACCGTCATTCTGAGAGAGCTCAGTCGAAGGAAAGCTGGGTTTTGGCGATCCGCCTCTATCTGCGGGACAGTCTGTGGGTAACTTCACGCTGACGTTTTCGCCCACGCCCCAAGCCGAGACGGTGACAATCACTGCCACTTACGAAGGAACGTCCGTCAGCACCACGGTATCCGTCCGCGCTTGGCCCGCGCTCACCATCTCGGTAGCTGGAAATGATCTCGAGAACGGGCAATCTACCAGTGGAACCGTCACTTTGGGGTCTCCTGCTCCGCCGGCCGGCGCCACGGTCACACTCTCCTCCAGCAACCCGCCGGTGCAGGTGACGCCGTTAAACCCGCCGATTGGGGCTGGGGATTTCAAGGGCAGTTTTACGGTCACCAGTCATTACACAGGCCCCGTGACGCCCGAAACCACTACGGCTGAGTGTAACGGCGCGCACGCATCGGCCAGCCTGGGGTTAAACCGGTGTACGCCGCGGCAGTGCGCAACGGGGTTCAACTGGAATCAAGATAGCTGCGACTGTGTGCATATGGGCCTGCCAAGCAATGCCCGAAAGGCTCGCTTTGGGTCCAAGACGATTGCAAATGCGAGACCACGCCTCATTGATACGGCTTGCTCCAGAGTCTGGGCGATCTGGAGCAAGAGCCATGAGGAATCGATCTTGGAGCCAAAGAAACCTTACTTCACGCTGACCTTCGGCTCGACCGACAATCCCGGCCTGAGTTCGTGGTTGGGGTCTTCGCTGGCCAGATTGGTGAAGTCGATGCGCACCGGTACGCGCTGCACCACCTTCACGTAGTTGCCGGTCGCGTTCTCCGGCGGAAAGAGCGAAAGCACCGAGCCGGTTGCGCCGCCAATTTGAGTGACCGTCCCGTGATAGGTCTTGCCGGTCGCATCTACTTCGATCTTCACCGGCTGCTTGGCGGACATATGCGCAAGCTGCGTCTCTTTGAAGTTAGCCGTCACCCACAAGCCTTCGAGCGAGACCAGCATCAGCAGGTTCTGTCCGGGCGCGACGTTTTGGTTGATCTCGACACTCTTGCGGGTGATGATGCCGGCCGTGGGCGCAACGATTTTTGTATAACTCAGATTGAGTTTGGCCTGATCGAGCTGAGCCTGAGCCTGCTCGACCTGCGCCTCAGCCTGCTTGGCGCGAGCGCTCTGCACGGCCACTTGCTGCGGAGCAGTCTCGGCGAACTTCAAGCCGGCTTGGGCCTGCGCCTCGCGCTCGCGGGCTACGCGTACACCGTCGCTGGCAGCTTCTTCAGAGTGGCGGGCAGCGGAGAGCTGGGCCTTGGCTGCGTCGGCTGCGGCCACGGCGGCGTCAAACTGCTGCTTGCTGATCACGTCTTTTTCCACCAGCGGCTTGTAGCGCTCTAGATCGGACTGCGCCTTGGTGTTGTTGGCCTTGGCCTGGGCGACGCTGGCGTGTGCGGCCTCCAGTTGCTGCTCGGCCTGCTCGACGGCGGCGTGAGAGCCGCTCAGATTGGCATCCGCCGAAGTCAGATTGCTGCCGGTATTGATGGTGGTGATGGGCACATTTACGCTGGCCGCCGCTGCGTTGGCCTGCGCGCTGGCGAGCGCGGCTTGGGCATTCTCGACCGCGACCTGATAGTCCGCCGGGTCCAGCTCGGCGATCACGTCGCCGGCCTTGACCACTTGATTCTCATCGACATCGACCTTGAGAACCTGCCCTGCGATGCGCGCGCTGACCTGGATCAGATGGCCGTTGACCTGCGCGTCGTCGGTGTCTTCGCTATAAGTCGAGCGCCACCAGATTCCCACGGCAATCAGCACGAGAACCACAACCACCGCGATGATCATGCCTCGGCGTCGGGAGTTTGGCGGCGCGATCTCAGCGCCTTCGTCAGGATCGGTTTGCATTGGTGTTGGATTGTTATCCGCCACGTTTACTTTCCTCCCAGATAGTTCTTGTAGTTCTCGCCCGCGCCGAGTGCACGTGCCAGGCTGAGTTTGGCGACATTGTGCCGGTAGAGGCTGGTTACATATTGATTGTTGGCCTGAGCCACGGACTGCTGCGCCTGGCTCACGGCGAGATTGTCACTGACGCCGTTGGCGTAGCGCTGCTGCGCCTCGCTGAGCGCCTCGTTGGCCAGTGTGACACTCGATTTGGCCACCTCGACCAGCTTCTGCGCCGCGGCGATGTCCAGCAACGCGTCGCGCACATCGGCGTCCACCTGCGCGTTCTTGTCGCTCAACTGGGCTCGCACGGTATCCAGCTGCGCCTGCGCCACCTGCGCCTCGCCACGCAGAGCAAACTCATCGAAGAGCGGAAAGCTGAGCGTACCGCTGGCGTTGCCGGTGCCGTGCGAGGTCTTCACATTGACGCCGATGTCGCCGTAGTCGCCTTCAAGATTCAGAGTTGGCAGACGGCCGGCCGTGGCCGCCTTGCGTTGCTGCTCGGCTGCTTTAGTCTGCTCGACCATCGCCGCCAGATCCTTGCGGTCAGCGTGAGCTTGACGGATCGCGGCGTCTACATCAATTTGGTCAAAGACCGCATAGGGCGCCTTGTCTGCGAGCGTGAAGCTCTGCTCCAGCGGCAAGCCAATCGCCCGCGCCAGGGCTAGCTTGTCTTTTTCCAGAGCGTTTTTGGCCACGATCAACTGCTGCTCCAGGGATTGCGAGTCCACGCGGGCACGCAGCTCATCGAGCAGCGGAGCGGTTCCAGCCTGGTGGTTGTCCACCGCCTGATCGAGCGAAATCTTCGCCGTAGCCGCCTGCGCTTCCACGCTGGCAACCTGGCTCTCATCGGCCAGCACGAGTAGATAGGCGTTTCCCACCACCAGCACCACCAACTCGCGCGCGTCTTGAGCCGACAGGGTGGCGGCAGCAAAGTTGTGCTTCGCGGCCAAGTAGTTGCGCAGCGAAGCCACGTCCACCAGCGACCAATTCAGCGTGGCTCGCAGGTCGGTGAATCCAAACGGCCCGATGATGGTCGGAAAACCCTTGATGCGCAACCCCTCGGCGGGCAGGTCCACCTGCATCTCGGTTTCCTTGATGCTGCCGTCCACCGAGGGCAAGAGCGATTGCAATTGGCTGAGCCTTTCGCCGCGCGCAGCGGACGTTTGTGTACCGCTGAGTATGACACCCAGGTTGGCCTTCAGCCCCCGCTGGACGGCGTCGTCAAGCGTCAGGTCGATGGGCTGCGGAGAAACCACGCCGGTCGCCACGCTGCCTTGGAAGGGAGCGGCGGACGGTCCCGGCAATGGGTTGGGAATTGTCTGCGCGTCAAGTGTGCTTATAAACATAGCTGCTGTCAGCGCCGCCATGTACAAATGCAGCGCGCAATGATGGCGGCAGATCAAGTATTTGCTAGAAAAAATTGAGAACATCTAGATCGTTCGACTCTCAGCGGAGATATGCGGAACAAAAAATCTCCGCTTTTCAAATGGATGCGCAGAGCGGACCGAAGGGTTCGTATATCTAGTGTATCGAAGAACAGTGGTCAGGGGTTAGGACTGGCACACAGACCGCGTGATTATGTATTTTTTATCCATACTCGTGCGGGTCTGGAGACCGGCGCTCCATTCCGGTCATCCCTTCATCACACGGACACGGCACAAATCCCTCGTCACTGTTCTTTCACCGTGTTGCCGAGGCTTGAATCAGCTGCGAGGCCAGTGAGCAGAGCCCCTGGCGGAAGACCTCGCTGACCGCTTCTGTGGTCCATCCGGCGGCTTGCGGTCCGCCATGTGACTTGAGCAGCGCTGCCGTCTCCGCAGCGGTAAGGCCGGCCACCGCGCGCAACACAAAGACGGTGCGCATCCAAATAGGCAGACTTTCCAGCCAACTACGCACCCGTTCGCGCTCCGGCCCGGCAATCATGCGGTTGAACTCCTCCTGCGCCAAGCCGGCAGCCTTCAGGTCATCTTTCTCGATGCAAACGGAGGCAGGCGCAAGGCCCGCAGGCGAGGCCAGGCTGGCAGCAGAGCGCTTGGCCAGCAGCTCGAGCGCCGCGCTGCCCAGCACTCGCCGGCTGCTTTGACGCGCCTGAACGGGATTGTGGCAGACGGAGACTTCGGCATTGGCTACCGCCGCTTCCACCAGGCGAATGCTCTCCTCGCCCTCGCCCACCAGCATCGACGCCATATTGTAAAGACCAGCGGCGATCCGGTCAAAGATATCTCCCATGCCTTCAGAGGCTTTGGAGACTGTTGCCTCCTGTTTGGACTTGGGGTCCATCAAGCCGAGCATCCGCGTGGAAATGGCGTGCGCATCGGCAGGCATCGGCTGCGACGCAATCAGAGTGTCGTTCGAAGAATTGGCATTCTGGGGCATGGGAGACGGCTCCTTTCAGGGGTAAGGCAAGCTGGCTCACTCTTTATCCTCAACCAGCAGGGCAGTGCTGGTCAATGTGGACGCATCGCGATGCGGAACGCTCGTTGAAAAAATCGCTTTGAAAGGACAACCGGAGATTGACAGAAATTCGTTTGCGTTATCATGGTGCAGTATGGCTTTTCCGATCAAAACCTGCGTGATTTGCTCTGAAGAGTTTGAACTGAGGCCGGACAAACCCGGCTTCGCAAACCGCTGTCCAGCGTGCAGCGAACCGGAGTCCGCAGGACCCGCCGAGAAGCTCCGCCGCGATGCCGCCGCCCGCAAGGCCGAGGCCGAAATGAACGAGGCCAGAAGGCAAACCATCCGCGATATGCTTTATCGCAAGGAGAGCTGAGGCGGGTCGCCAAGCTCTCTGAACCATAATTTGGCGATTCTAATAATATTTCTAAAATGTGAGCAATATTGAACTGTGGACAGAAGCACTCCATTTTACAATCTTTTTCAAAGAGGCGACACTGATCGACTCATTCCTGGAAAGTTCTCCCCGTAGCTCTTTCAGACCTTCGAAGTAGTTTCACCCTTCCTCTCTCTGCGCCTCTCAAAGGGTTCGCCGGAAGGCGAACCCATCCTATATTCATCCGTTCGAGTATGTTTCAAAAAAGCCGTTAGCAATGACAATTGAATGACACACTCTTTCCATTGCCTTCTCTCTGTCCGTTGATCAGCTAAACGATCTCTGGCACAACAGCAAGGCCACTGATTGCAAGAGGAATCTGATATGAAGACGCACTTTCCTATCGTGGCTGTTGAATGCGGAAAAGGGGAGAGATCGGGCGGCGGAGAAGTTCAATGCCTGCCAAAGGTTCTTCTGGTTGGCCTTGAACCCGCAATTGACGAGAACTTAGTCAAAATCCTCCCTCTTTGCGGCTTCTCGGTCCTCACGGTCCCGGATGAAAAGGAGGCTCTTGAGATTGCAGCGTTGATCCCGCCGGATTTGCTGATCGTGGTTGTGCCGAAGCCGGAAATCAAGTGGCTCGCCCTTACCATGGCAATGAAGCAAGCTATTCCGAAATGCGATGTTCTGCTGCTTTTCGAGCCGTTATGGCCAACCCGGTTAGCTGAATCGGTTGGCGTTGCGGGCCACAGTTTCGTGACCGTCGCATAGAGCGGTTCTCCAATAGATATGCCTTTACCAGCTCTGTCGCAGTTGCTCGATTCTGGCGGAGAGGTCATCGTGCGCCTCAATCGTCAAGCTCTTCCACTTTTGACTCCAGCCATCAAAGGATCGAATGCATGGTTGATGCGGCAGAGGCATTATTTCCCTGGGTACACATATCGAGGTTTTGCTATAGCATCCGCGCCGTCTCAAGCATCGTTGTCCCAATCATCATTTGATGATTGGGACAACGATGGTGTATCAGGCTCTCTTATGGAGCTGCGTACCAGCGAATGTAGTCCACCGTCATTGGCCCCGGAGTGGAGGCGGGGGCCGAGCCGCCAAGGGTGCCGCCAATCGCCTCATTCAAGATGAGGAAAATCTGCTGATTGAATGGCCAAACATCGCCTGCCGGAAGGCTGCCGGGGGTGAGTGTGGCGAACGGCGTTGCGGGATTATCCACGAAGTACTGGATCTCGTTCGCCGACCAAATCATCCCGTAGGTGTGGAAGCCAGTGTTCGCTGCCTGTCCGCTGGGGAAGGTATAGCGAGTTGAGACTCCGTCACCGCCAGTAAGCTCCGTGTGGATCGTGGAATTCTCTCCCGCATTCCCCGCCCCGCCCAACACGGACGGAGACCAGTCTTCCAGGATGTCCGTTTCACCACAAGTGGGCCATGCAACGCCACTGTTGATGTTGTTGCCCAGGCCCCAGAAAGCAGGCCAGAGTCCTTCGGGAGTCATGTTGGGAAGCTCAATGCTGGCCTCGATAATGCCATACTGGAAGAGCTGCCCTCCATCCGTATTCATGCGGCCGGATATCCATGTTCCACCCACATCTCTGGGCTGAATCACGAGGTGACCGCTGCCGTCAATGTAGACCGGAGCCGTGGAAGTGCTGAAGGTTGTCGGGCACTGGACCGGATTCCCAGAGTATCCGGGAGGTCCGCAGTAAACTTCCAGCTCGCCATTGCCCCAGCCGCCATTGTTTCCGAGGTCGTAACCCAAGGCGTTAGTGGGTGGCGGGCCCGCTGCGCCATTAAACTCCAGGCACCAGGAGGGCGTGTAAGTTACTCCCCCTACCGATAAATTGGCAACGCCAGTGCAATCGCTGCCGCCGCCTGTGGGGCCGCCACCGGTGGAGATCTGAGTAAGCGCCCATTCCTGATTAGTGCCGCCGCTGCACGTATCCACCAAAACAGCACTCCCCACGGCCGTTCCATTGGCTGTAAGGCAAAGAGCTGTGTTGCTGGCGGGATGGAAGGTATAGTTGCTGCCGGACGCCACAGCTTCCCAAGCCTGCGCGGTCTCGCCGGCGCACCCATCCAGGACCACTGTCGAACCGCTCGTGGTTCCCGAAGCGGTCATGCAAAAAGCGCCAATCGCCGCGAAGTTGTAGTAGCCTGTCGGCGTGACGCCGACATCGCTCAATGCCCAGGACTGCGCGTTCGTGCTGTTCGGAGTGTAGACATCGAGCGGGTTGCCGGCTCCAGTGCCGGCGCCCGCGTCATCCAGGACCAACGATGGGGCGTTCTGTGGGGCCAGAGTGAAGCCGCCGTTGGAAATTGTGGTCCCACCGCCGCCGGAGGCCAATGTGGTCACGCTGACAGCCGAGCTTTTTGCCGATGTGCCATCGGAGTCTGTGGCTGCGACCGTGTAGCTATAGGTGGTCGATGCGGCAAGTCCGCTGACCGCGTAGCTTGTGCCGCTGGTCACGGTGGCAAGCGTGGAGCCATTTTCATAGACCGTGTAGCTCGATACCGTGCAGCCGGAAGCCACCGTCGAAGCGGTCCAACTCAGTGTGGTGCCGGAGCTGGTCGTTCCAGAGGCCGCCAATCCCGTCGGAACGCTTGGTGTGGAGGTACAGCTTGGCGCTGTTCCTGACGTAAATACCATCGAGTCGATGTTCCAGCCGGCGTTGTCCTCGTTCAGAGTCAGTGTCTGCGTGCCTGCGGGCAGAGTAACGTTGGCCGTCACGGTCGTCCAGCTTTGCCAGCCGCCGGTCGCAGGAACTGCGACTGAGCCAGTCAGGTTCGTTCCTGCGGAGTTCGACAGATGGAAGGCATCGGTGACTGCGACATCGCCCGCAACCAGGAAGCTGACTTTGTAAGTCCCGGCCGTGGAAACGTTGACCGTATATTTGAACCACTGTCCGCTGGCCGTCCAGCCAAGATCATTGCCGGTTGCTGGCGACGACGCTGTCTCCAGATCGACGCCCTGAGCGCGATAGCCGTTATCCGTTCCATTGGTCGAGGTCACGTTGTAAGCAACACCCTGGCCGCCGGTGTCGTAGTTCTCAGCCAGCACCGTGCCGGGGATGGCCGCGGCGGATGGGCCGGGGTACGGAGCCTCGGCCGCGGCGGCGGTTTCGACCTCGATTCCGTTGATCTCGGCATTGTCGATTACCGAGACGAACTGAATCACGATATCTCCGGAGCTATTCGCTACGGCATTGAACTGCTCGACAACGGCTTTGAACTCGCCGCCCGCAGTGGCGAAGATGTCGAAGTCGGTCAGCACCTGCGCGCCGTTGATCAGGACGTTGAATTCCCGCTTGCCCGACGCAGTCCAATAAAACTCGTCGAAGTGCAGCCGGACCAGGTAAGTGGTTCCGGATGCAAACCCGGGGAGCGTATAGGTAAAGTTGCCGTACCGTTGGTGTTGGTACACGGCCTCGGGCGCAGGATTGGTCACTCCTGTGGTGCTGACTGTCGTCCCGGTGTAGGCAGTAGCTCCGCCCGAGAAGTCCTCGTCAACTACATAGCTGCCCGAAGCCGCTGTTGCACCGGCACTGATGTCCAATATGTCGGTTTGTGCCAGGAGCGGACAGCTACCTGAGAGAAGTGTCACGACCATCAGACAGAACAATAGTCTGCCGATACCCATCGCTTGCGTTGTGCGTTTTGAAACCATGGGGAATTCCTCCATTCGATGATTGTTGTTGAACCGGCTGCAACGCCAAGCGCTTACTTGATTCGGCTCGGCTTAAAGATGATGACTCATGCGTGCAAGCGTGATTCCATTGGGGTGGCGACCCGTGCCAAGTAACACCGCCCTTTGGGTTTCAGCGTTCGCGGGAGTTGCAGGTTAACCCATAGCTGCCGTCCAATAGTTTTCGACAAAGTGCAGGCGGACGACGTTATTGGTAGTCACCCCAGAAGGGCTGGGGTGACTACCAATTTGATCAATTACCAGCCGATAGCTACTAACAACGTGCTCGGGTTTGAGCAGCCAATGTCACTCGAGTAGCCGCCCGCATCGTTGTACGGGAAGGCGTATTGCTGCATATTGATAGCCTGGGCTTCAATCCACTGCGCGTAGTGGTCGTAGGGTTCTAGCTGATAGAAGCTTGCCGGATTTCCCCACATCCCTTGGTTGGTCAGATCTCCAGCTGCATTAAACTCAGGCGTACCCGAAATAGGAGCGGTATGCCGGAAGATTGCGGCGGAAAGGTCTGGGTTAGAAGGCAAGCCGGAGCCATTTGGCCCCGCTTCTGGAATGGTTATGCCGTTGAAGGACCAGATGTCGGAGATGTAGGTGGCGTAGTAATTCTGGTCTGCTCCACCCGCGTTGAAGCCAGCCGCACCCGGCTCGATGATCCGATACGGGGCATAGATTTCGTCTGACTGGAAGTCGCCACCGGAAGTTGAGGGAACCGCATTGAGATAGCGTTGGAATGTAACAGCCCGGTCTTCCATGAAGGTCTCTTCGTTTTCTCCAAGCGCTACATTCGTTCCGTCGCCGCAAGTCAGATTAAATGCGATCTTGAGTCCGAATGCGTCGACCCGTGTTGTGTCCATGTTGATGGAGGTGGCGCCGACGGTGAACTCAATGAAGTCCCAATAGTGAACATTATCCTCAATTGCCGTTGGATCGTTCAGGAAGAAATACATACGTCCTGCCGAGTTAGCGCCCATCGCGTAGGTCGGATTTGCCGCAATTGAAGTATTGACCGCGGTCCCGTTGATGGTTGCCGTATAGGTGATCTGAGAGTCGGTGTACTTCCCGTTCGTCCGGTTCAGAAACTTGATCATCAAGGTATCCCCGGCCGGTTTTGCAGGAATTCCGCTGGCATCCCAGAATGGCGCGCCTCCCCAGAGACTAGAGTTGAGGGCAGGCGTCGTCGCAGAAACGATTGAGCTCGACGGCGAAACTCCCAACGAGTTATTTGCTAATACCTGGTAGTAATACCGGGTCGAGGCAGTGCAGAGCGCATCTTGGAACCAATTGCTCTTCGTGGTACCGATCTGGTTGCTGGTTCCCGGTGTAAAGGTTGATGATGTGCTCCGGTAGATGTAATACGTCGTCACCACCGTTCCCACGCCCGAGTTAGTCGAATTCCAGAGCAGATCAATCTCGTTGGCGTTCTCTGCCAGCGCCGTCAATCCTGTCAGTGCGGCTGGAGCAGCGGTTGACGGCGCCGAGGGAAGCGAAGTAGCAGAGGCCGTTGCAGCCGTCGAAGTTCCGGACGGGGAAGAGGCCACGACCTGGTAGTAATAGGTTGTCGAAGGCGCAACTCCAGGACTCTCATAATTGCTATCCAGGAAGTTGGTGATCCCAATGGTGGTGCCCCTCAGGTTGGATGCCGACGGAGTAAAGCTTGCCGTCGTGCTCCTGTATACCAAATAGTTGACGGGAGCGGTGTTTGGTTCGACGGTTGTGCTGGCAACCCAGCGCAGATCGATCTGCTGGGAGGAAGATCCCACTGCCGTCAACGAAGTAGCAGGGGCTGTTCCTCCGCTGGACGGAGAGGTAGTAACTACAATCGCCGAACTCTGCGCGGAAGTGCCATTGGAATCCGTGGCAGCCACCGTGTAGCTATACGAAGTCGATGAGGAAAGTCCGGAGACCCCGTAGCTCGTGCCACCCGCAGTGGCGAGCACGGAGCCATTTTCATAGACCGTGTAGCCGGTTACGGAACAGCCGGAAGCAACCGTCGAAGCGTTCCAAGTCAGGTTGGTGCTGGAACTGGTAGTCCCGGAGGAGGCCAATCCTGTTGGAACACTCGGATTGGAGGTGCAGCCGCCGCTGCCCGACGCGAACGAAAAGTAGTTGAGATTCCAGCCAGCCGCGTCCTGATTGACGGTCAGCGTCTGTTGGCCCGCGAGCAGCGTGACGGTAGCTGTCACCGTCGTCCAGGTTTGGTAGCCGCCGGTGGCCGGAACAGCGACCGAACCGCTGAGGTTGGTTCCCGACGAGTTGGCGATATGCAAGGCATCGCCCACAGCGGTCGGCGCGGCTACGCGGAAGGTGACTGTATAAGCCCCTGCTGTAGCCACGTTGACGGTATAACGGAACCACTGTCCTGCCGCCGTCCAGCCCAAGTCGTAGCCGCCGCCGGTGTCGGTAGTTACTTCCAGATCCACCCCGTCGGAGCGGTAGCTGTTGCCTGTTCCATTGACCGATGTCACGTTGTAGGCAACTCCCTGGCCACCGGTGTCGTAGTTCTCCGCCTGCACCGTGCCGGGAACCGGCGCGGGCGTGCCGCCGTACGGAGCCTCGGTGCTGGAGGAGCCTGCCGCAAACGAGAACCAGTTGATGTTCCAACCGGCAGTGTCCTGGTTGACGGTCAGCGTCTGCACGCCTGCTGGCAGCGTGACCGTGGCCGTCACATTGGTCCACGTCTGCCAGCCGCCGGTATCGGGGACAGCAACCGAGCCGCTAAGGTTGGTTCCCGCAGAGTTGGAGATATGGAAGGCATCGGCGATAGCGCTTTCAGCAGCCACGCGGAAGGTGACTGTATAGCTTCCCGCCGTCGCCACATTCACGGTGTACTTGAACCACTGTCCGGCCGCTGTCCAGCCAAGGTCGTAGCCGCCGCCGGTGTCGGTGGTTACTTCAAGATCAACTCCGTCGGAGCGATAGCTGTTGCCCGATCCATTGACCGCAGTCACGTTATAGGCAACACCTTGGCCGCCGGTGTCATAGTTCTCGGCCTGCACCGTGCCGGGGATCGCCGCGGCTGTTCCGCCGTACGGCCCCTCAGTTGCGCTTACGGTTTCAGTCTCGATTCCGCTGATCGCAGCGTTGTCGACTACCGAGACGAACTGAATCACGATATCTCCGGAGCTATTCGCTACGGCGTTGAACTGTTCCACGACGGCTTTGAACTCGCCGCCCGCGCTGGCGAAAATGTCGAAGTCGGTCAGCACCTGCGTGCCGTTGATCAGGACGTTGAATTCTCGCTTGCCCGCCGCAGTCCAATAAAACTCGGACATATGCAGCCGGACCAGATATGTGGTTCCGGATGTAAATCCGGGAAGCGTGTATGTGAAGTTCCCGTACCGTTGGTGTTGGTACACGGCCTCGGGCGCAGGGTTGGTCACCCCTGTAGTGCTGACTGTCGTCCCGGTGTAGGCAGTAGCTCCGCCCGAGAAGTCCTCATCGGCCAAATAGCTGCCTGAAGCTGCTGTTGCACCGGCACTGATGTCCAACTTGTCCGTTTGTGCCAGGAGCGAATGGCTACCTGAGAGAAGTGTCACGACCATCAGACAGAGGGTGATTCGCATAATCGAGCCCTGCAAAAAACTGTTCTTCATTTCATTCTCCTTTTTTCATTGCCCGGAATTAACTGCCGAGACGCAGGTTACACGCTTCATAAAACTTCTTGAGGGTTTGTTCGCCCGTCGTGGCCTGCTTTGACGTAATGCGACGGTGTCGCTGGACGATAAGCCTCCCGCTGGCCACTCCGCAAAGGCAGTTGTACGTTTGCCGTGGGGCCATGTAGCAGGCTCCAGTTGTTAGGAATGGATGCGGATCCGACGGACCCGCTGAAGTCAATGCGCCAGATCAGTGTGCAGTCTTGAGTCCGCGCGGCTGTATGCATTCCGGAGGAGAGTAGCCACAGAGCGACCAGAAATGAGAAATGATTGAAAATACGGAATCGGCTCGGCCAGTGTGCCATGGGGAATCCTTCCAGAAGGGAATCTGGGCTTGCGGAGAGGAATTTGAGCTCGCAGAGGGGAATCTGTGCTCGTCTCGACTAACCGCTACGGACTTTAGGCGGATGCACTGAGGACGCGAAACGTTACTCCCGTTACCTGGCAGTTTCGGTACGGTTACAGGGGGGTTACAGGAGCGTGCCTGAGGGTCTATATTCAATATGCATTCTTGACTGAATTGTCGGTGGCTGCCGAATGACGCTCGATTGAAATTGCTGCGGCAGGATCAAGACAGAATCCGGCAGGAAGCCGGTGCCGGCAGCGCGGCGGAGATATCTGAGGTATGGCGACTCCGGGAACTATTCCCCGTTCCGATCAAACGGCCACGGACCGTGTAGCCGAGGAGCGAGCTGCGATTAAAGCTGTGCTCGCATCCAGTACCTTCGAGCAACGGCCCCAGTTGACCAACCTGCTCCAATACATTTGCGAACGATACTTTGAAGGCGACGCCGACGCGATCAAGGAGTATTCCATCGCAACAGATGTCTATCACCGGCCCAATTCCTTCGATCAGGCCACTGACTCCATCGTTCGGGTCGAGGCCTTTCGTCTTCGCAAGAAGCTGCGCGAGTTCTATGACGGAGAAGGAGCGAACCAACCCATAGAGATTGTAGTGGCAACTGGGCATTATCGCCCCCAGTTCATCCACCGGACTCCGGAAGTGCGGCCGCCGGATCGGCGGCCGGATTCGGCGTCAATGGCGGATGCGGCAAGTCAGGAAAACGTGATCGAGATCAAAGAGTCGCCCTCGGCTCCAGAAATAAGCCCGGTTCAGAAGGAGTTGAGCCTTCAGCCGGCCACTCCGCCGGCTCGGCCGCGCAAGCGCCCGTTTGATAGGCAATCAATCCTGGCGATCGGCGCATTGCTGACCATTGTCGCAGCTGCTGCGCTGGGAACGTGGTGGTTCAGCCGCGACCGTTTCGGGATCTACAATAGCGCGGCCCATGCTTCAACATCATCTTTGACCGCCCTTCCATCCGGACCGGAGGTGCGCATTCGTTGCGGGTACTTGCGGCCCATTTTCAAGGACGCGGATGGAAATATATGGACAGGAGACCGGTACTTCACCGGCGGCTTTGTCACGGATCTCCCCAACCAGCATATTGCCCGGACGCGCAATCCGGCGCTGTACCTGACCGCCAGGTCGGGAGTCTTCTCCTACAACATTCCCCTCGCCCCAGGAGTTTATGAAATGCGGCTTCACTTTGCGGAGACCGCCTACAGTCCTACCAGCACGCTGGGCGGCGGGGAGAACAGCCGCGTATTCGATGTGCAGCTCAACGGGCGCCCGCTGCTGAGACAATTCGACATTGTTTCAGATGCGGGCGCCAATACCGCCGATGTGCGCGTATTCCGGGACGTCACTCCGAACAAAGACGGCTACATCCGCCTCGATTTCAGCGGCTCATTAGGGCTTCCACTTGTCAACGCAATTGAGATTGTTCCCGGCTTGCTGCATCGCTTGAGGCCAATTCGCATGGTAGCGCAGAACAGTTTTTTCGTGGACAGAGCAGGCAACTTGTGGATGCCGGATACGTATTTCAGCAGCGGCCAGATCGCGGCGGATAAGTTGGTTGTCGGAGGCACCCAAGACCCCGGCCTCTATGCCGGTGAGAGGTATGGCAACTTCAACTATGCGATTCCTGTGGATGAGGGAAGTTATAAGGTTACTTTACATTTTTCGGAGAAATACTGGGGCTCGGGCATATCGACGGAAGGCGGCGTGGGCAGCCGGGTCTTCGATGTCTTTTGCAATGGTCTGGCGTTAACGCGAAGGCTGGATATCGTGAAAGAAGCAGGGTCCGGACACGCGTTGATCAAAACCTATTACGGGCTGCGGCCCAATGCTCAGGGAAAGCTGATTGTCTCTTTCGTCCCGGATGTCAATTACGCGAGCGTCGATGCCGTTGAAGTGGAGAGTGATACACGCAAGTAAGACTCAGGGCAACTGCCACGATAAGCTGTGCCTCGCAAAAGAAACACAAGGACGCCCGGAATCGTCGTCGATCAATCACCTATAACCACGTTACAACCGCCAGCCAGCTTGGCGCGCGATTTCGCAGAGCATTTCCTACCGGTAAATCCGCGGGATGAAGTTCTGCTCCTGGATCGGCGGGCGCACGTACTTCGACTTTTCCAGCTTGGGCAGCTCCAGCGGCGCGGGCGTCAGATCGCGATAGACGAACATCGACAGAAGATGCCGGATCACGTTCAGCCTTGCGCATTTCTTGTCTTCCGCATTCACCACAAACCACGGAGACATCTTGGTGTCAGTCACCGCGAACATCTCGTCCTTGGCGCGCGAGTACTCGGCCCAATGCTTGCGCGACTCCAAATCCATCGGACTCAGCTTCCAGCGCTTGGTCGGGTTCTTCATCCGGTCCTGAAAACGCCGCTCCTGCTCCTCGTCGCTAACCGAAAACCAGTACTTGATCAGGCGAATCCCGGAGCGCTGCAACATCCGCTCAAACTCCGGACAGCTCTGCATGAACTCCACATACTGCGCATCTGTGCAGAAGCCCATCACCCGCTCCACGCCCGCGCGGTTATACCAACTGCGGTCAAACAGCACCATCTCGCCTGCCGCGGGCAAGTGGGCAACATATCTCTGAAAGTACCATTGCGTTGTTTCGCGCTCCGTGGGTGTGGCCAGTGCCACCACCCGGCAAACACGCGGATTGAGCGATTCGGTAATTCGCTTGATGGCGCCGCCCTTGCCTGCCGCGTCGCGACCTTCAAACAGAATCACCACCCGCAGGCCCTCGTGACGAACCCACTCCTGAAGCTTGACGAGTTCGATCTCCAGCCGTGCAAGTTCCTGGTCATAGTCACAGTCTTTACCCAGCTTCATATTCTTTGTGCTGGCCGGAGCCGATAACTCATGGCTCGGGTCGATGACTCCAGCCCCCGATCCTTTCTTCTTTCTTCCCGGCTGGTCCGCCTTGCCCTTGTCTTTCACCCGTACACCTCCCGCGCCGCCGCAACTAACTCTTCCCATCGGCATAATTCGCCGCCGCGATAATCATAAACCCGGAATTTAGCGTCTGGCCGTCCACTTTTGACTGGTTGTTACGAAATGGCATTGTCCAGCAGCCTCCCGACGTCTCCACAGTAAGCCCTGTACTGAATGGCGCCACTGGCTGTGAAGAAAACATAGCGGAGGGAGACGGGGGTTTTCACCCCACGTGTAAAGTCAATTGAAGTAACGCTGGCCTTAGCCCCGGAGGAACGTTTCTCCATTTTCGCCAAGAATCCCGATTTTTTCGCAGTCTGTCTAGCCTCTGCGGAAATACCATTTCACGGATAAACTTGTGTCAGGATTCCCTACCGCACCTTCCACCTCATCGAGTGCGTCGCCAGCTTTTCATTCATACTGCGCTGCGGCTTCTCCACGGGCTTGGCCACGACGCGCGCTTCGGAAACCTCCATTCCCGCCGCCGAACCCCGCACTCCCTCCATCCCTTCCACTTGTCTATTCTCTGCTCTCACCCAGCGGTTACTAAAGTTTTATTTCTTTCGTAATACAATTGGCCGCCTGCCAAGCTACAATTCCCCCGAGCCGCTTTTCGACTCCAACTCGTAGCCAACTCGCAGCCAACCCACGAAAGGATCGCGCCCATGCGCAAGATTTCGGGTCAATTGGGGGGGGGCAATTCAAGGACCACTCCCCCACGCCTTCACGCTTTTGCTATTGATTTCCGCTGCTTTCTGCCACGCTATGCCCGAAACCGCGAACGCCCAAATCTGGATCACATCAGGATTCAAAGCGGCCTCCGATGGCGTCAGTGAAATTGCCTATTGCAGCACCTCGGCCATCAACCCAGCCACTGGCCAGGCTTCCCCAGCAGCGGCCGACTATGAGGATTTTGCCTCTGCTTGCTCAGTGACGCCATCGACCGGGGCCGTAATCTTCTCGGCCGAGTGCCCTTCCCCGTCAAACTCCCCATATCGCAATCCCTCCGGCTCTCCCGCAAAAGGCAATCCAACGGGCGAGTGCGATATCAGCTTTGCGCCTCAGCCGGGAGTCACCTATACAGTCAACTCCGAACACGGGATATGGTTCTATTTAGATCCGGCTGGGACGCAATGCGGCCAATATATACCTGATGGGGTTTGCTTTTCCGATCCGCTGGGCTATTATTCAGCGAATCCATTCGCAGCCGATCCATGGCCTATTATGCCCACCTATTCAAGCACTCAACCGCTCTTTACTTTGGATGAGCCGTGCAGCACCATGGGCAATTGCACTCCACAAGGGATTCCTGTTTATTACTGCGCAGAGAAATCTACGATCTTTGATTTATGCCAA
>Ga0181520_10000818_pt1 | contig 67037 bp, 42 predicted proteins | sample PEATcosm2014_Bin_29_FD_132451 | JGI IMG/M metagenome (GOLD analysis project Ga0181520, IMG submission 132451) | Peatland microbial communities from MTU Mesocosm Facility, Houghton, MI, USA - PEATcosm2014_Bin02_30_metaG | ecosystem: Environmental > Terrestrial > Soil > Wetlands > Peat | place...
AAACAGAAGCGTCTGGTCGACCGTGTCAGGAATGAAGTTCTGGCCCATGGCTCAAACTTAAAACAGAACTCGCTGCCCACGCTATAGGCTCCGTCACGAATCTATGCCCGACACACACCTAGCGCCCGCGAACGCGAAGATTTGTAGCTTCCCAGGTCTCAAGAGTTCCCGAAGACAAAAGCCTCTTTCGCCTGCAAGCGGAAGAGGCTTTTTGATAGAGGAAAGAAGCCGGCTGATCTCAGCCGGCTTTTTCAAGCAGGCAGAGCGACAGATCGCGGCGCTCGACCATCTCCCGCGTGATCTCAAGGTCGCGTACGCGCTTGTTCGAGGGCAGGTGGTACATCAGGTCGAGCATCAGCTCTTCAAGAATCATGCGCAGTCCGCGGGCGCCGACCTTGCGTGCCAGGGCCTCGCGGGCAACGGCACAGGTGGCGTCCTGGGTGAAGTGCAGACGCACATTCTCGAATTCGAAGAGGCGCTGATACTGCTTGAGAATGGCATTGCGCGGCTTGGTCAGAATTTCAATGAGCGCGGCCTCGTCAAGCTCGTCGAGAATGCCCATGACCGGCAGGCGGCCCACGAACTCGGGAATCAGGCCGTACTTGATCAGGTCTTGCGGCTCGGTGCGGCGCAGCAACTCGGTGTCGCGATGCGAGCGGGTGGTTGCGGCATCGGCCTCGGCATCCGCGGCTTTGAAGCCCAGCGCCTTTTTGCCCACGCGCCGGCCTACCACGCGCTCGAGGCCCACAAAAGCGCCGCCGCAGATGAACAGGATGTTGGTGGTGTCGACGGCGGTGAACTCCTGGTGCGGATGCTTGCGTCCGCCCTGGGGTGGAACGTTGGCGACCGTGCCCTCAAGGATCTTGAGCAATGCCTGCTGCACGCCTTCGCCCGAGACATCGCGGGTGATGGAGGGATTCTCGTCCTTGCGGCCGATCTTGTCGATTTCGTCGATGTAAATGATGCCTTGCTGGGCGCGCGTTACATCGCCATCGGCAGCCTGCAGCAGCTTGAGGATGATGTTTTCGACATCCTCGCCCACATAGCCGGCCTCGGTGAGCGTGGTCGCATCGACGATGGCGAAAGGAACGTCGAGCATCTTGGCCAGGGTGTGCGCCAGCAGGGTTTTGCCCGAGCCGGTGGGGCCGATGAGCAGGATGTTGCTCTTGCCCAGCTCCACTTCGTTGTTGCGGAGGCGGTTCATCTGGATGCGCTTGTAGTGGTTGTAAACGGCCACCGCGAGCTTCTTCTTGGTCTGGTCCTGGCCGATCACGAAGTCATCGAGAAAACTCTTGACCTCCTGCGGCTTGGGCAGATGGCCAGCGGCTGCGGCGGGAGCGGCTTCACCCCGGTCGTCCTCGAGAATCGAGTTGCAAACGGCCACGCACTCGTCGCAGATGTAGGCGCGAGGGTAGTCGCTGGGCGACGAGATCAACTTGGCAACAGCGTCCTGCGACTTGTGGCAGAACGAGCATCGCAACGCTTCTTCGGGTCCCGTACGCGGTTTCATTTAATGCTCCCTTATGGTCTTACCCGTCTATCTCCGCCCCTGCGGTCACGGTCGCCTAGGTGCGCGGCCGGTCGATAATTTCATCCACTATGCCGTATTCCTTTGACTGCTCCGCATTCATGATGAAGTCCCGCTCGACGTCGCGCTCGATGCGGTCGAGCGGCTGGCCGGTGTGCTTGGCCATGAGCGTGTTGGTGATTTCGCGGATGCGCAGAATTTCGCGCGCATGAATGTCGATATCGGTGGCCTGCCCGCTCAATCCGCCCATCGAGGGCTGGTGAATGAGGATGCGCGAGTTGGGCAGCGCGAAGCGCTTGCCCTTGGTGCCGGCGAGAAGCAGAAACGCTCCCATGCTGGCCGCCTGGCCGATACAGTAGGTCACCACGTTGTTCTTGATGAACTGCATGGTGTCGTAGATGGCCAAGCCGGCGGTAATGGAGCCGCCCGGCGAATTGATGTAGAGCGAGACGTCCTTCTCCGGGTCCTCGCCCTGAAGAAAGAGCATCTGCGCGACGATAAGATTGGCCACCTGGTCGTCAATCGGCGTGCCAAGAAAGATGATGTTGTCGCGTAGCAGACGGGAAAAGATGTCGTAGGCGCGCTCGCCCCGGCTCGTCTGCTCTACCACCATGGGAACCAATGCCATTGAGTCTTCTTCCCGCTTTCCTGGTTCGGGGCCTATTTCGCCCTTGTTTTGTTGGCCTTACGGCTGATTCGCCAGCCTCCGGAAGGCACCCTGGTTACCGCTGCCCCACTATCCCGGCAGCCTTGCGTACATCACCGATGCCGTCTTTTCGCGCCGTAGTTGTTCCCGGATTCTAGCCATACCGCCGTCCTGCGTCAATCGCGCTTTCAGGGTATCCAGGGGTTCGCGGGATTGCAGGGCGGCCAGTTGCAGCTCGTTTTCAAGCTCTTCGTCGCTGACGGTGAGGTTTTCTTCTTGCGCAATGCGGTCCAGAAGCACCGATGTCTTCGTCTCGGCGATGGCGCTGTCGCGCTGGGCAGCGCGCAGGCGCGCAAAGTCGAGCTTGCGCATCTGCTCGGGGTCCATGCCCTGGGCGGCAAGGGCGCGCAACCCGCGTTCCAGGCGGGCGTCAATCTGCTCCTGCACGAGGGACTCGGGAACCGGGAAGGTGTAGCGCTCGGTAAGAGCCGCGAACAGGCGGTCCTTGGTTTCGCCTTCCACGCTGCGGCGCTTGCGGCTGGACAGGTGCTCCCGCACACGCGCCTCAAGATCGGCATAGCTCTCGTAGGCGCCGATCTCCTTGGCAAAATCGTCGTTCAGCTCCGGCAGGGTGCGCTTCTTGATGGCCTTCACTTCCACGTCATAGGCCACGGTTTTGCCGGCCAGCTTGGCCTCGGCATAATCGGCCGGATAAATGACCTCGGCTTTCAGCTCCTGGCCGGGCTTGGCGCCGCGCAGAGCAGTCGAGAAGGCCTCTACCGTGTCTTTGCCGCCAATCTCGACCAGCGCATCCTCACCGGCGATGGGTTCAGCTTCGCCGTCGGCTTCAACCTGACCTTTGTAGGTAATCTGCGCCCAGTCGCCATCCACCAGGGGACGAGCTTCCTCGACCGGCTCGATGGTAGCGCGCGACTCGCGGAGCTGCGCAATCTCCTGCTGGAACTCCTCTTCCGTAATCTCGACGGAGGGCTTGTCGACGGTGACCGCCTGGTAGCCCTCGATGGAGAAATCCGGAAGGTATTCAAAGACCGCCTTCACATGGAGCGGCGCGCCGTCTTCCACCGTCAGCTCGGTCACCTGCGGCTGCCCCACGGGCTTGACCCCCAGTTCGAGCACCGCCTTGTTAAACCTCTCCGGCAGCAGGCTGTCGATGACTTCCTTGCGGATTTCACCCGCATAACGGCGGCGAACCACCGTCTCCGGCACCTTGCCGGCACGGAAGCCGGGAATTTTTGCGTATTTGCGATAGCTGCCGGCCACGCTCTTGTAGGCTTTTGCAACCTCTTCGGCGGGAACGTCAAGAACCAGCTCGCGGGTGCAGTCCGGGTTGAGGACCGGGCCATGCGTGTGGCCTTCGTGATCGTGGCCATCGTGAGCATGGCCTTCCTGAGCGTGGCCGTCGCCATGGTCATGGCCTTCTTGTTCGGGGCCGGTTGGAGCCACAGCCGCATCCGGCTGAAGGTTGCCTTCGAGAGTGTCAGTAGAACTCAATGTGTTACCTTCCAGGCGCACCTGGCGCCAATCGCAGTGCCGCTTCAGCGGTTACCCGGACGCATAACCTGTTTATCGGCCATGCGCGCCGTCTATCTTCAACTTTCAGACCGCCGCTTTCGGCTGCCGCGCAGGGCGGGAACAGCTCCATGTGGCCGGGGAATATCTCACTTCATGTTATGAGGGTTTGCTGGCAGGGTCAAACCGGCGGGGGGCTGGATGCCGGGAAAAGGACCGCGAAAGGCACGTTACTGTTCGTACAACAGGGGCTTACGAACGTAAGGAAGGAAACGGGGGTGAGCCGCTCCGCACCGCGTAAAGTGCGCGCGAGCCTCGTCCAGGCTCAGTTGCCCGTTCACAGTCAGGCGGACCTCGGAGGAATCGCCGTCCTCCTGGCCGTCGTCTTCCCACCAGCAAACCGGGCAAAGCCCCATGGCGTCCGGAACCTCGAGCGTTCTGTATCCGCAACAGGGGCAGCGAAAGTGAGCGGCGACAGTTTCCACGTAAGGATGGACGGCAAAACCCGGCTCCGGATTACGGGAAAGCGATCTTTCGGCCGCATTGCCCGCGCTGTTTCGATTCAGGATGCCGCCGCGAGCAGGGGGCTGCTTCGTCCAGCCTGCGGAGTCAGCCCACCCTGCCCGGAGTAAAATCGGGCATCAGGAGAGAATCACGGCCCATGCGCTTCGCTCACTTTTTTCCCCATTCCGGTTTGAGGCGGGGACTTAATGCCGCTCCAACCCGCGTCTGCCCCGAAACAGGAATCGAAATCCGAATTCGCTCATTGCTCCGCTTGCTGGCGGTCACCTTTTTGACTTTTCCGGCGGTCGCGGCCTCGGCGCAGGGCCAGCCGGCTCCTCTGCGGGTGGCCATCGTGGGCCTTGAGCATGGGCATGTGGATGGCCTTCTCAGTGCGCTGCCCATGCACAAAGGTGTCCAACTGGTCGGCGTGGCCGATGCCAACCCGGCGCTGTTCGCCAAGTACCAAAAGAGGTTCTCGCTGCCCGAGACGCTGTTCTTCAGGAGCGAGGCCAACATGATCGAGGTGCGCCGCCCCCAGGCTGTGCTGGTTTATACCTCGGTCGGCGAGCACCGCCATGCAATTGAGATCGCCGCCCAGTACGGCGTGTCGGCGATGGTGGAAAAGCCTCTGACGATCTCGCTCGAAGACGCGCTCGCCATCCGGCGCACGGCCGCGCACTACCATATACATGTCCTGGTGAACTATGAGACCACCTGGTACGCGAGCAACCGCGCCGCGTATGACGAGCTGCAGCAGGGCAGCCTGGGCGCCGTCCGCCGGGTTGTGATTCATGACGGTCACCAGGGCCCCAAAGAGATCGGCGTTCCGCCGGAGTTTCTGAGCTGGCTCACGGACCCCGCGCAAAACGGCGCCGGCGCACTTTACGACTTTGGCTGCTATGGCGTCGACCTGATGACCTGGCTGATGCACGGCGAGGCGCCGCTGACGGTGACGGCCGTCGTGAATCATGACAAGCCGGAGATTTATCGCAACGTGGATGACGACGCCACGATCGTGCTTGCGTATCCGCGCGCCCAGGCCGTGATCGAGGCCTCGTGGAACTGGCCCTTCAGCCGCAAGGACATGGAAGTGTACGGAGCCACGGGCTACGCCATCACAGTGGGAGCCGACCAGATGCGGCTGCGCACGGAACACGACCGCGAGGAACGGCTGGTTACGGCCGCTCCTCTCAGCGCGCCTGAAAACAACTCGCTTGCTTACCTGACCGCTGTGATCTCAGGCCGCGTGCTGCCTCTGGGCGATCTGAGCGCGCTCGACACCAACGTGGTGGTGATGCAGATTCTCGATGCTGCCCGCGAATCTGCGCGCACCGGCCGAACTGTGCACCTGGCGCGGCTGGGAGAATAATCCCGGGCTAATTCCGATTCTCGCGCGGCTTTGGGAGGCGCAACGACAACCCTGTATGCCGCCACCGCTTACAACGCGATCATGGCGCCCAAGGTGCCAGGCTCGAAGCGGCGCGGAACCATTCCGGCCACATGCACCGATTTCAAGATCGACCCGCCCTCGTTTCTTACCGTTGCCATCAAGAATGAGATTCCGGTGCACGTGGAGATGACCTGGCGGCCCATGTAGCAGGCAGGCCGCAAGATGAACACGGGGCCGAAAAGTCAGCCCCGCGTCAAAATACGCGTCAGCACCCTCTGAGCGGGAAGGCCGATCAGGACACGAATACCCGCAGCCGCACATGCCAGCGCGTGCTCTGGCCCGGCTCGAGCTTGACCATCCCGGTATCCATCTCGCCCCACTCCTTGCCGAAGGGATCGGCAAAGTTGAACTGGTCCTCGATTGCGACAAAATGCTCGGCCGGCGGGGCGTAGGCCTGGATGGTTCTGATCTGGGGCGAAAGCCCCTGGATCTCAACTCCATAATGTGCGGCCGGGTCGATCACCTTGACGGTCACGGCGCCGTTCTTCCAGTCGAGGTGGCTCCAGTTGTCGTCGAAGAACTGCTTGCCCAGCGGCACGCCGCCCGGAGCGCGCAGATCATACGGTGTTCCTTCAACGGGCAACAGTTTTCCGGTGGGGAAGACGTTGTCGTAGTTATCCACCTGGGCCATTTGGGAGCCTGGAATGTGGATCCGCACCTGAGACCGGTCGCCCGAAGGCAGGTTGAAGTAGGGATGCCAGCCGATGGCGATCGGTTCCGCTTCAGTGCCCACGTTGTGGGCCACGATGGAGGCGTCCACAGCATCGGCGGTCAGCGTGATGGTCACCACCAGGTCGGTTTTCGACAGCCAATGACCGCCAAAGCTGCCGGCGTGGATGACGCCGGTCACCTGCTCGCCGCCGGGGGTCTTCGATTCGCGAATGTCCTCGGTCTTCGCCTTCAGGATGAGGCCGTGCATGGCGTGCCGCTCGGCGCCGGGCAGCTTGCCGATGTTGTTGGCCGGCAGCACAATTGTGTGGCCCTCCCAGGCGGTGGTCAGTGTCTTGCCGTCCGCCGAGAGCAGGCCGCGAATCCGGTTGGGATAGGGCACCAGGAAGGCCGCGCCCAGCCGATAGCCCAGATCGCCAAAGGCATCGTCGTCCACGTCCAGCATCTTCTTTGCGCCATCCAGCCCAGGCGAGGAGAGCACATTCACTTCGCCCTTGCCGGGGAAGTTGGCGGTGATCTGCAGAAGCTCCATGCCGCGGCCGGGCGCGAGCGTGACGCTGGTGAACTCCGGCCTTGATGTGCTCACCGCAGCGCGGCTGAGCGTAACAATCTTCTGGCCGCCGATCTCGATTGCGTCCTGGGCGTGGCCTGCTGAAGCAAACGAACCCGCCAGCAGAACCGGCAAAGAAAGAGCCAGCAACGGAAGTGCACGAACGAGAGATTTCATTTGAATCCTTCCATAAAATACCGTGGGGAATGCTGCGGATTTTGCCCAGCCTGCGCCGCTGCGCCGGCCGTTTCCGAGCTTCGGAAAGCGCCTTCCCGAGGCGGTGCCATTCTACGCCAGTTGGCAGGCCCGAGGCATAGCGAACGGCGCACTGCTACTTTCTTTGGCTGTCCGCAGCCGGCGCAAATCAGCCTGTGCGCCGGAACGATCGCGGTTTCAGGATTGCCGCACACGGAAAGCAATGCACTCAAGTCGACTCGACCTCAAGGAGGGGGCGACCTGGCACAAAGCGCAATAGGGCATGCCTCTTCTGAAACCGCTCTAAACCCCGAACTGCCGCAGATGATGATCTAGGTGCTTGTACGTCAACACCGCCCACTCTTGCGGGGTCAGCCGTCCGAAAAAGCTGTGTGGATGTGTGCTGCAGCCCGCGGGCCCGGCCCCGGTAAAGCGGTCGATCAGCGCAACCAGGCGCGTCCGTTCCGTCTCCAGATTCCGTTCATCGTCAACCACCAGGGTCTTCGCAGTCGGTGAGTTCCGCTTGAATGGCTTATCGTCCCCAAACACGAACGGCTTCACCAGGCGCCCCATGAGCCGGCCCGCAAACATCGTCGGCGGAATCGTGTCCCCAACCGCCCACTCCATCGACAAAGAGCAATGCGCCATGGCCTGCGCGGCACTCATCTTTCCCCACAGCCGTTCGCTGCCGGGTGTCAACCTGGCCACGCGGCTCTTGACTTCGTCCGCTGTCGGCGCATCGAACATGTTCTTCATAGGGAAAGCCTCCGCCTGGTCAAGACGCCAGAATCGCGCCGGCGACGATTACGATTCTTCAGGGTTCCGTGCGACCCGCCTGGATCACCCGACCTGGATCATCCGACCTGGGTCATCCGATCTGGGTCATCCGATCTGGATAAGTCCTGCCGGAATAATCAGGCCGATCCGAGCCTGCCCACGGAGCTGGGGTCTCTTTGCGGGTTTCAGCTGACCTCTGTCCAGTCAAGAATCACCTTGCCGGTCTTGCCGGAAACCATCGCGTCGAAGCCCCGTCGAAACTCGTTATAGTTGAAGCGGTGCGTAATGACCGGCGTGATGTCGACGCCTGAACCGATCAGCACGCTCATCTTGTACCAGGTTTCATACATCTCCCGTCCATAAATGCCTTTGACCGTGAGCATGTTGAAAATCACCGGCTTCCAATCCATCTGCATGTCCTTTGACGGGATTCCGAGGATTGCGATTTTGCCGCCATGGCTCATATTGGCGATCATGTCGCGCAAGGCCGCCGCGTTACCCGACATCTCCAGTCCCACATCGAAACCCTCGAGCATCCCCAATCGCTTTTGCGCCTCGGCAATCGGCGTCTCGGTTGGATCGACGGCGAGCGTGGCTCCAAGCCGTCTGGCCAGTTCCAGCCGATAGGGGTTCATGTCGGTCACCACGACGTGCCGGGCTCCGGCATGGCGCACAATGGGAATCGCCATCAGGCCGATCGGGCCGGCGCCGGTGATGAGCACGTCCTCGCCGAGAACAGGAAAAGTGAGAGCCGTATGCACCGCGTTCCCAAACGGGTCAAAGATAGCCGCGACCTCCTGGTTGACATTGGGTTCGTGCCGCCAGATGTTGGTCATCGGCAACGCAACCAGTTCGGCAAAGGCGCCGGGGCGGTTTACACCCACTCCTTCGATGCGCGCGCAAAGATGCCTGCGGCCCGCCAAACAATTTCTGCAACGTCCACAGGTCACGTGTCCTTCGCCGCTGACCAGGTCGCCAATGCGAAAGTCGCTGACATTCGAGCCGGCCTCAACGATTTCACCAACGAATTCGTGCCCGATGGCCATGGGAACCGGGATGGTCTTTTGCGCCCACTCGTCCCACTCGTAGATATGGACGTCGGTGCCGCAGATACCGGCGTAGCGAACACGGATTAACACGTCGTTGATCCCGATGCGTGGCTCGGGAATGTCCTCCAGCCACAGCCCGCGCTCCGCACGACTCTTGACCAATGCCTTCATCTTGCCCACCTTTGATCTTCCCCATCCATGATCTTCCGCGGTCGAGGCCATGCCGCCAGCGTGCCGGCAGTCACAGCCCCCGCAAAAACAGATCATCTCATTTGAACGCTCAGCGGCGGCATCTGGCAAGGTTGCTTACTGGCCTTATGTGCGTCGTTTGCGTCGCGTCGGGTTGCTTCGCAGCTCGGCGATAGAACGCGCGGCCGGCCAGTCGACAATGCCGCCGGATTCAGCGGACAATGACAGGAGTGTGCGGTTCCAGGAGGAAGCATGGGTATTCTGCGGGTGACCAAGGCTGTTTACGACGCAGTGCGGGAGCACGGTGAGCACACGTATCCGCACGAGTGCTGCGGAGCGCTGCTGGGGACACCGGCGCCGCAGGGCTGGGCGGTGAAGGCGGCGATTCCCGCGGGCAATACCCGTACAGACTCACCGCACAACCGCTATCATATTTCGCCGCTGGAACTGGTGAAGATTGAGCGGGAGGCAAGCCGGCAAAATTTGACCATTGCCGGCTTTTATCACTCCCATCCCGACCATCCGGCCGAATGGTCGCAGACCGATTTTGCCGAAGCGCACTGGCTGGGCTGCTCGTATGTGATCACCTCGGTGGAAAAGGGCAAAGCCACGGCGACCAACTCCTTTCTGCTGGCCGGGAGCAGCGAAGACGATAAGAAGTTCGAAACCGAATCTATTCAAATTGAGTAACAACCGGCGGAAGCGAGCAATTAACTATCTTTATTTTATCGGCTGTAACATTCGATAACTCGATTGATTCTCCGATCACGTTCCAGGGTTGGGACGCAATAAGAATCCCCCATCCGCGCCATAGAGAGATCCGACCACATAGCTGGCATCGTCGGAGAGGAGAAATTCAAAGACCGCGGCAATTTCGTCCGCGCTGGCGGACCTGCCGATGGGTATGGTCTGAGACTGGCGATTTTGTTCCTCTTCCGTGTACCACCTGCGTTCGCCCGGTGTGTGGGTCCAGCCGATTTCAACCGCATTGAGGCGAATACCATGCTCGATCAGGTCAAGAGCGGCGGCCCTCATGAAGTGATTCAGCGCAGCTTTTGACACGTCGTAAGCCAAGGTGCCCTTGAAAACCATCCTTCCATGCGCCGAAGAAGCGATCGCCATGCGCCCGCCACTTTTGGCTGCCGTCATCTCCCGGGCTACGGATTGGATAATCTGAAAAGTGGCGAGAAGATTAACTCCAATTGTCTTTGTCATCGCGGCTAAATCGGTCTCAAACAGGCCCTTGCTCTTTTCCTCGTAGGCCGCATTGCAGACCAGCATATCGAGCGGGCCGCCCTCATGAATCTTTGCCAGCATCTGATCGATTGCCTCAGAGGACAGGAGATCGGCTTTGCATAATTCCGCACTGAAGCCTCGTACTCGAAATTCCGCGAGGGTTTCATTGGCGGCCAGGTCGTCGTGAGCGTAGTTGAGAAAAAGCACGGCGCCATGATGACCGAGACGCTGCGCGACGGCCTTCCCGATGCCCTTGGTTCCTCCGGTGATCAGAACACGCTTATTACTGAATTCATGACGCGATAAGTTCATGGAACTCCGTTCACTTGTGCAACTTCCAAATACATTATTCTGCCGGAAATTGCTTTCGCCAGTTATTGCACTGGCTCCTTTCTTGCATCGGAACCACTAAACCCTACGATAACTTCTGGCTTGCAGATTTTCTGCTTAACTGACTCTCCGGCGTCACGAGCAAATTGCGGATAGGTACTCGGCTACGCCAGTAACTCCCGCTCGTATCCGAAAAAGCGATCCGGCCAGCCTATCGTCCGCTGACTTTTGATGCCCAGCGGCCGTCGTAACATAAATGTCCCGGTAATCGCCGCCTCCAAATGTCAAGCTCGATGCTTTCTTCGCGGGCACGGCAATTCGCCGCTCTTCCCGACCGTCTTGCGTGTAGCGGATCAAACAGCCGCCATCCCAGTGAGCGGACCACAAACAGTCTTCCGAGTCGATGGTTGCGCCGTCGGGGAAGCCATCGGCCTCGTCAGACCTGACAAAGAGCCTCCCGTTGGCGATCGCCCCTGTGCGCACATCATAATCGAAAACATAAATCTCGCGCGCATCGGCATCGGTGTGGAACATCCTGCGGCCATCGCGCGAGAAGGCCATTCCATTCGAGCAGCCAACCTCTTCGCGCACCACGGCGATCGTCCCATCGAGATCGAGCCTGTAGAGTCGTCCCTTGTGTTCCGGCGAAGACATGGTTCCACAAAACACCCGCCCCATGGGGTCGGCGATTACATCGTTGAATCGCGAGTTCTCCTCGCCTGGAATGTGATCCACGACGGTGGTGAGCACTCCTCCACACCAGCGCTTCACTGCGCCGCGCTCCATAAAACAGAGGAGCGCACCATCCCGTTCAACGGTGAACCCTCCAATCGTTTGCCCTTCGTAGCACCGCTCATGATGATTGGCCTGGGGATCATAGCGAAAGAGATGCCCTCTCGGGATATCACACCAGTACAAACGTTTTTCCGCGGCGTGCCAGAGCGGATTTTCACCTGTCTTGCATTCGTAGTTTGCGATGAGTTCCGGAGCTTCTTGCATTCCTTATCAACCTCAATAAAACTCAAAAGACCGGCAGGGATCAATGTCCTGTGAAGGCAGCGGCGCCCTCACTCAGGTCTGAGCAGGAAGGGAATCTGCGCGCTCTCGATAGCTCTTAACGATAAGCTCGACAAGTTTACTTCCCTTATCGAGGCCGCAAACTTCGGCTATCGCCGCTGCCACGCCCAAATCCGCGACCTTGCGCTGCAGGGCCGCGCTTGATGGATCGCTCGGACAGTCATACATGAATGCCGCGGCGATGGCCTGGCTGAGCGCAACCGGCTGTTTTCCGTACTCGAGCGCCAAACACGCAGGGCCCACCAGGCGGTCATTCCGCGCCAACTTACGGAGCGGATCCCGCGTATTCCGTTCGATGGGGTCAACGATCTCAAGGTTTTGATATTTTCGGATGGCTGCTTCCGCAAACTCCCGCTGTTCCTGTTTGTCGAAGCCATAGCGCTTGCAAAGTGCCTCGCTCGATTCATCGTAGGCCGCGCGCGCAAGCGCAAGAATTTCAGGGTCGTTGGCCGCATCGCTGAGCAGCGCATAGCCTTTCAAGTGCCCCGTGTAGGCGACGACTGCGTTGATGCAGTTATAGGTGAAAAGCTTGCGGATGAGTCCGCCTTGAAAATTCTCGCGCGCCACCAGACCCTTTATCTCCGGAACTCCACCCACAAATGCTTCTTTGTCAGCCGGGATCTCCCATGCGTTCTGGGCTTTCAGGCTCAGCGGATCTTTTGCCTTCATTTCCGGTGTGGGCTCGATTGTGGAGCGCAAAATCATGGTCTCAACAATGCCGACTTCAGACTCGAACCACTTCAGCCGGTCGGGCGGCAATTGCTCTGCGATCAGCTGACGAAGCCACTGCGCCGGCTGAAAGAAATTTTCTCCCAAAATGATGTTGATGCCCTTGTTCCGGCGCAGCAGACCCGCGGCCAGAAGCGGTGCTATCTGCGGCAGGTTGGGTCCGCCGATGGAGACAAAGACTACGGACGCATTTTCGATTGCCCGAGCGATGGCCTCGCTCTCGTCACTCTGGTAGACTTCGAAGCCGCCGATGGTAATACTCTTCTCCGGCGCGCCCATGATCTCTACCGAATACTGACCCCGTTCGCGCAAGGACCGCACCAGATCAGGATTCTTTTCGACAAAGGTGATGTGATATCCGGATAGGGTCAACAGGTGGGCGATGAAGCCTCTCGCTATTTTTCCAGCACTGAATACAACCGCATTCTTGTTTTCCATATCGTCTCCTGAATCTTGTCTCGCCACCGTTTCGGCGTTGAGGCCGTGAAGAATTTTCCGCAAAGCGGGATAGGCTTCGCTGTAGAGCATAAACATTCGATCGGCGCGCGCGCGGTGAGCAGCCGTGGGCAAGAACCGGCGTTCCGGCTTTGCCATGGCCGTGGCCGCCGTCTCAGGGCTGGGGTAGAGACCAACGGCGACAGACGCCAAAACCGCGGCGCCCTGCATGCCGGCATGGGGATTGCGCAAGGTGGCCACGCTTTTGTTCAGTACGTCGGCTTTGATCTGATTCCAGGCGGGTATGGTTGAAGCCCCCCCTGAGGCGATCAAATCGGTTGTGCCGAGAGGCGCGTGTTTTTCGATCGTCTCCAGGTTCTGCCGCAAGCTGAAGGCGACACCTTCAAGAACTGCTCGAGCGACATCTCCCTGCCCATGCGCACTTCGAATCCCCATGAGAACGCCGGACGCATGAGCGTCCCAGATGGGGGAGCGCTCTCCCTCCAAATAGGGAAGGAACAGAAGCTCATTCTCTGCAGGCGACAGGGAAGAAAGCACCTCGCTCATTGGCTTGCCAAGCAGCCGCTTCAACCATTGCAGCGAACCGCCGCCGTTTGATGTGACACCATAAAATAGCCTCCGCCCCGGAAGATAGGGCGCGCAGATAAGATGTTCGGTCTTGTATTCCTTCTCCGTGACAATTCCAATATGTTCACTGGTCCCAGTGACGTCGAATGCCTGACCGTCCCGGACGAGTCCGCTGCCCAGAACGGAGGCATTGAGATCGTTCCAGCCGGCAACGACCGGGAGACCACAGGGCAAGCCGGTTTCTTTTGCGGCCTGCGCCGTCACCTTGCCGACAACCTGTTCCGGCTTGAAGAGTGCAGGCAGCAGATCGGGAAGACCGAGCCGCGACAGTATTTTGTCCGCAGTCCTGTTTGCGGCCAGGTCGGCCAGGCCGCGGTTGCTTGACGAGTCACTGCCGACATTGCCGGTCAGTCTTAAATTGATGAAGTCCTTTGCCTGGATCACGTAACGCGCCCGGTCAAGCACCGAGGGTTCGTGCTTCTTCATCCACAGGAGCCTGGGCAGGGGCCATGTTGGGCCGGGAGGCAGATCAATGCCGAGCAGGTCTGCCAACTCCGGCCTGCTGAATGCGCGGTAAAGCTCCGCGACCTCATCGAAAGCTCGCTGGTCTTGAAATCCAATCGATCTGCGAAGGGGAATACCGTTCTGATCGACAAAGGTCAGGCTCGATATGTATCCGGCCACGCCGACGGCGGCTACCGAAGAGGCAGGAACCGCCATGGTTACGTGATGAATGCCTTCAAGAACCGCATTCCACCAATCGTGCGGTTCCTGCTCCTTATATCCTCGCTGCGGCTCGAACGTCGGATACGGACGGGTGTCGGCGGCGAGCACTTCGCCACTTTCGCCGACAAGTCCCACCTTTGCCGAAGACGAACCCATATCGATTGCGAGTATGCAAGGAGCCATCATTTCACCAGAACAGGATATTAAGAATGAGAGCAGCCACCAGAATGCAGACGCCCTGAAATGCCACAGACTTAAACCATGGGCCGGAATTGCTCTTCATGGCAGAAGTCCGCTTATAGACGAGCACATCCAGATTTTTTTGCGACGGAGGTTCCGTTACGAGGCTCAAGGCAACGGTCACGATCATGGACGCCGTCCACCCGCAGATGGCGCCGTAGATTGCCGCTGCCATATCGGTTCTGTAGTGAAGAATGCCGGCGCGATAAGCGACGTAGTGCCCGAGCGAGCCGACAATGCCGGCGATCATTCCGTAGAACGCGCCGGTCGCGCTGGTGCGCCGCCAGAACATGCCCAGGAAAAAAGTAGCGAAGAGAGGTGAAATGAAGAAGGAGGCGATCAGCTGCATGTAATCCATCAGGCTGTCGAAATGCAAGACGATGTACGCCGTGGCAATGCTCAGCACAGCACCGACGATCGTGGCTATGCGGGCCACGACGAGATAGTGCCGGTCGCTGCGGCCGGGAGCGATATAGTCCTGGTATAAGTCATAGGTCCAGACGGTATTGAAGGCAGTAATGTTGCCGGCCATGCCGGACATAAAACTTGCCAGCAGCGCGGTCAAGCCGAGGCCAAGGAGCCCGGGGCCATAAAACTTCATGAGCAGAAGAGGGAGTGCCGCGTTGTAGTTGGACCTTAGCTGACCGCCGAAAAGAGCAATGGCGCAAAGGCCCGGCAATGTAACCAGAAGCGGGAAAAACATCTTAGGCACGGCTGCGACGAGCGGAGTGCGGCGGGCAGCGCTCAAATTGTGCGCGGCCATTGCACGCTGGACCAAAAGGAAGTCAGTACACCAATATCCGAAGGGCATCACGAAGCCCATGCCGAAGACGATGGCGAGCCAGTTGGCTCCAAAGCCATTCGCGGCGGCCGAACCCGTGTACTTCCAAGTGTGCAGCATCTCAGGAGCGAGTCTCATGTGCAATCCCTGCCATCCGCCGCAAGCGCGCAGGCATAGGATTGAAAGTGGCAAGAGGCCCGCCACGACGAGGAAGAACTGGAAAACCTCGTTATAGATGGAGGAAGAAAGGCCGCCCAGAGCCGTGTACACCACCACCACTCCCGCCGAAACGCAGACGCTGAACTCGAAGGACCAACCCAGCATGGTTCCGAATACCGTCGCCAAGGCAAACATATTGATGCCTGACATCAACACGGTCATGGTCAAAAATGTCAAAGCGTTCAAGGCATGGGAGCGCCGGTCGAAGCGCATCTTGAGGTACTCAGGAACGCTCCTGATATTGTTTTGAAAGTAGAACGGCATCATGAAGACGCCCAGGAACGCCATGGCGGGAATGGCGCCAATCCAATAGAAGTGATTGGTCAGCATTCCATACTTGGCTCCGTTGGCAACCATGCCCATCATTTCGAGCGAGCCAAGGTTGGCAGCCATGAATGAGATTCCTGTAATCCAGAGGGGCAGGGAACGATCGGTCAAAAGATAGTCGCTACTGTTCCGGACCCGGCGGCGCAGAAAAAAGCCGATGCCCAGGACGATGAGAAAATAAGCCGCGATAATCAGTCGATCGATTCTGGAAATTGTCATAGAAAGAATGCGCCAAGCTTACCATTCGGGGAGTGTGCAATCAGCAAGCAGCCTTGAAGATGTCTCACAGATGCCTTCCGCGGGGTCAGCACCGGCCGTTGGAAGATGGAGTCCCGTTTGAGAGCGAAAGCAGCGCGAAGGCCGGGCTGAAGCGTGCGGCAGCTCTCCGCAGTCGCCGGCGACCGCGATTCCTGCAGGAGGAGCGCGAAAACGGCAAAAAAATGCCTCACCGAATTTTCAAAGTCATCGATCGTTGGCTGCCCCGGAGCCGGCCGCGGACTCCGGGCTGATTATTTTGACTGTGCAACCGAGAACCATGCTCCTCTACGAACCGCGCTGCTTTCCCTCCAGCGTACAGGAAGACTACTGCCAAAGGCGAAGCATGACCACGCCATGCCCCATGACCGTCACCGAATAGGACCCGTTCAAGGGGCCGATATCCTTGTGCTCCCAAAGGTCGCGTGCATTCACGGCTCCCGAAAAGCCCACATCGCTGAGTTCCAAGGTCATCGTGTAGGGAAATTCAGTGCGGTTGAAGAGAGCGACGGCCTTGGCTCCTTCGCTGAGCGGCTTCATCCAGGTCTCAAACGGCCCCACCGCTTTGACGCGGTCTCCCTGGATGCCCAGCTTGTCCTGGTCAACGGCAATGACCTCTTTATTGATGAGAATGCTCTTGGTGCTCTCGCTCATATCGGTCAGGTCGTTGCCGGCAATCAGCGGCGCGGCGAGCATGGCCCAGAGGCTCATGTGCGTCTGCTCTTCCCGGACGGACATGCCGCCATTGCCCACTTCGAGCATGTCAGGATCGTTCCAGTGACCGGGGCCTGCGTACTTGGCAAGGCCAGCCTGGCCGAAACCGATGAGCGTCATGCGGTCGTAGTTGTCGGCAACATCGCCGCTGGTGCGCCAGAGATTTGCCCCCACGTCCTGGCCCCATTCCCATACGCCAGCAAATCCGTATTGGCAGAGGCTGTAGACCATGGGACGGTGCGTATTCAGGATGGCCTGGTGCATCCTTTCATAGGCCGCCTTCATCAAGTCGACTTCCTTCTTCCAGTCGCCATGGCCTTCGTTATGCATAATGGTGGCGTAGGACATGAGGTCGTATTTCAGATAGTCGACTCCCCATTGGGCAAAAAGGTCCGCATCCTTCTGCTCATGCCTGTAGCTGCCCGGATAATCGTCATCGCGCCAGACGGAAGGGCCCACGGCGGAATAAATCCCGAACTTCATGCCGTTCGAGTGGATATAGTCGCTCAGAGCCTTCATATCAGGAAAGCGTGCATTGGTGGTCATATTGCCCTGCGCGTCCCGGGGTCCATTCCAAAAGGCATCGAGATTGACATAGGTGTAGCCGGCGTCGCGCATCCCGGTTGAGACCATGGCATCGACTGCCGCGCGGACGTCGGAGTCATCGATATGATTTTGAAAATGGTTGTAGTCGTTCCAGCCCATCGGCGGCGTGGGCACGAGATCAGACTGGGACGAACTTGCCGCAGCCTGAGGAACAGCAGCGGCGGGCGTTAGAGCGGCGCTCGAAGCGGCTTTCACGAGATCGAGTGGAAATGCGGCTGCAGCGCCCACGGCAGCCGCGCCGGCGCCGAGAAATCTTCTTCTGTTGAGCTTCATTTTGTTTCTCCTTTGTTGAGGGTATTCAGACGCGCGCGGGACAGGCCATCCTGGAAAAGGCAAGGGCGTCGCCGTCGCGCAAGGAATCGAGGACAGTTTTTAACCGTGGGCTGTTGGTATCGGACCCGCTTGCCTTGCGGATGAAAACCTTTTCAGCACGGGCGGCCTCAAACTGTACGCTGATCTTCAGGCCGATGCAGCTAACCGTGACCTGTCCGACCCGCCTGCAGCCACGTTTCTCCGCCACCGTCCCTGCCTCCAAAGCTGTCGGATGAGACTCTAGAGGCTGAGGCGCTGCCTGTCAAGTTGAAGCCGGCACCTCCATCTTGGAGATTTTCCGAGGGCAGAAGCGTAGAGTGCTTGTCAGCTGAGGCCCCGAAGACAGGGAGCACCCGCTGCTGGAACGAGCGCTCACAAGCCTATGAGAAGCGCGTCCGGCGCCACAATAACGTGCCGCACACGCCGAGGGGCACAAGAGTGCCGGCAACCAGGACCAAGGTCCAGGGCAGGCTTATGGTGAGGTGCTGAGCCTTTGTCCCGAGGGCCAGCCAGACAAAGATGCCCACCGCCGCGGCGATGACAAGCACTTCCCACCAGCGCCGCTGATGCGGCTGGCCGGCCAGCGGATCATCGCCCGCAACCACCGCGGCCACCTGCCCGGAGTTCATGCGATAGCGGCTGCACTCGCGGTCCATGGCGGAGGTCCAGTTCACCAGCTCGGAGGGGCCCGGATCGGCCATGCTGATGGCGACTGCGCCCGCGATCATGATGCTCGACCCGGCGACGATCAGCAACTTCCCTTCCCCGCTCAGTCCGGCCAGTTCGCCGAAGACGAGCGCACCCCACGCCAGTCCCCAAAGCTGGTTGGTGTTGGAAAGAGGGATTCCGCGCCCGATGCCGAGATACTTTGCCGCGTATTGCTGAAACAGGTCGCCGATGACCCAGCAGAAGCCGCCGAGGAAGGGCCAGAACAGCATGGGCCGCGCCCTGTGCAACTCGGCAAACAAGGGGCCGACACCGCCGGTGTTGATGGCCGTGAGCAGGAAGACTGTGCCCAGTTCGCCAAAGGTGAAGATGGTGACGAAAGAGAGCGGATTCATGCCGCTGATGTAGGCCTTGCGATATGGAATGTACATGGTGCCGAGCAGAACGCCTGCACCAAGCGCGGCGATGATGCCCGTCACGGCTTTGCCCGGGGTGTTGGACTGGTGCGCGGTCGCGACCGCGAGGATGGCCGCGCCGCCGACAATGGCCAGTGCGCCGCCCAGAACTTTCGACCAACCCTTGAAACCTGAGCCGCGCAGCTCCTTGAAGAGCAGCCAGCCCCAGAAGAGGCCCACCAGGCTGTTGGTATTCCAGAGCGGAAAGGCGATGGCGAGACCCACGTTGCGCACCGCGAAGATGGTGAGCGTGTTGGCCACGGCCCACAGCATGCCCGCCAGCAGCGCCCACACAATCAGGTGAGGCTTGGCGCGCAGGTCTTCGAAGAGAAAGCCTGTTCCCTTGAGGAGCATGGGGAGCGTCCAGCGCGCGACAAAGGCGCCCATCACCATGCCCATGGAAATGATGAAGGGAGAAAAGCCCGCGTTGACCAGCTTGGTTGGCGCCTCGGCGCTGCCCAGCCACACCGCGGCGGCAAGCCCGCAGAGGACGCCGAGTTTGTGCAGGGAAAGGGTTGACCGCTCAAAGGCGGGTGCGGCGCTCAAGCTCACTCACTCACCTCATGGTCATCAGAAGCGCGGTTCCCAAAATCAAGACGCCGACGGGCACCCAGAGGTGCACGTCGGTGAGAACGCAAAACAGAATTGATCTTTTCATGCACTGACCTCATTCAGCCGAACCGGGCGGTGCTCGTCGTAGGACTTTCGCGCCGCCAGGGCCATGACTACGGGGATACGTCCGTCGATGCCGGTGACCAGCGTCTGCCGTCCTTCGAGCACAGACTGCGTAAAGGACTTCAGTTCCAAAGCGTAACTCTCCGTATAGCGTTCCATAAAGAAATTCAGGGGAAGATCTGTGTAGACCGACTTGCCGCCGCTGACCACCGCCTGGTTGGGATAGCAATTCTCGATTGCGATTTTGCCTTCGCTGCCGAAGACCTCGGCGCGCTGGTCATAACCATAGGCGGCTTTGCGACTGTTGTCGATAGTGCCGATGACGCCGTTGCGGAAGCGCAAAACCACCAGGACGGTATCGAGGTCGCCGGCCTTGCCGATCTCCGGGTCAACCATCACGCCGGCGGAGGTGTAAACCTCTTCCACTTCGTCTCCGATGAGGAAGCGGGCCATGTCGAAGTCATGGATGGTCATGTCAAGAAAGATGCCGCCGGAGGAGCGAACGTAGCTGAGCGGCGGAGGCCCGGGGTCGCGGCTGATGATGTGCATCAGGCATGGCTTGCCGATTTCGCCGCTTGCGACGGCCTGGCGGATGCGGATGAAGTTGGCGTCGAAGCGGCGGTTGAATCCAATCTGCATTTGAACGCCGGCTGTGTTTACGGCTGCCAGCGCGGCATCGATCCTGTCGAGCGTGAGAGCGATCGGCTTTTCGCAGAAAATATGCTTGCCCGCCTGAGCTGCCTTGACGATGAGATCGGCATGGGTATCGGTGGGGGAGCAGATGAGCACCGCGTCGATGGCAGAATCGGCGAGTATCTCCGCGCTCGATTCGGCGACCTTGGGAATGCCGCAGCGGGCGGCCAACGCCTGCGCGGCCTCGCGGTTGATGTCGGTAATGGCAACGATTTTGGCCTCCGGCATGCGGAAGGCCAGCGTTTCAGCGTGCTCGCGGCCGATGCGGCCAGCCCCTATGATTCCGAAATGAAGTACTTGTTTGCCCATGAAGCCCTCGTGGAAAAACGCTCAAGCAAAACAGGTTCTGGAATGAGCAATTCGTGAAAACCCTCTGTTCATGTGCCCCTTGATCTCACACGCAACGTGCGCGCCCAAGGACATCAATGAAACCCGCGCCAACGATTCACGCAAAATTGGACTCAATGGAGCGAAGATATTCGCTGTTTCGCCACGCGCTCTCTTTGGGGGTGCCCATACCAGGCAGGATATCCTGCTCGACCAGCGCGTAACCTTTGTATTGCTGCGCGCTCAACCATTTGAGCAGCGCAGGAAAATCGACTGAGCCCTTGCCCAATTCGCAAAAGACGCCGTGGCGCAGGGCGGTGAAGTAGTCCCACTGCTCGGTTCGTGCACGCCGCGCAATTTCAGGCGCAACATCTTTCAGATGGATGTACCAGATGCGCTCTTTGAAGCGATTGAGGGCCGCGGTCAGGTCGCTGTTCTCTCCGCCGGCACCGTAGTGATAGTGGCCGGTGTCGAAGACGAGACCGAGGCGTTTGGGATCGGTCAACTCCAGCAGGGTCGCGATCTCTTCCTGCGTCTCAACATACCCGCCGCAGTGATGATGGAAGACCGTGCGCAGTCCCGTCTCCTCAAACGCCGTTTTCGCAATCTGGTCGGCCCCGCGGGAGAAGGTCTTCCACTCCGACGGGGTGAGGCCGGCTTCAGGCGGAACGCGCCCTGCCAGTTTCGTCCTCATCGGATCGGTGCCGTTGTCGTCTGCCAGCACCAGAAAGGGCGCCGGCGTTCCGGCCACGGCGGCCAACAGGCGCGCGGTCTTTACGGCTGTTTCGATGCCAGCAGCATGAGCCGCAGAATACTTCATCGCCACCGGCACAAATGCGCCCAGCATCACCAGATTGCGCTTTTTCAATTCGGCATCGAGTGCTGCCGGATCGATGGGCATATAGCCCCAGTCGCCCAACTCGGTGCCGGTGTAGCCGGTCTCCGCAAGCTCATCCAACATGCGGCCATAGGGAACCTGCCGGCTCGTATCCTGGTGTTCCAGCGTGCCCCACGAGCAAGGGCCATTGCCCACCAGCAGCTTGTTCATTCTTTCTCCTTAAAACTTCCGGTTCCAGTCCCTGGGCCAGCGTTCGACAACAACCTTGGTCTGCGTGTAGAACTCCACCGCATGGTGCGCCTGGGCGTGCAGGTCGCCGAAGAAACTCTCGCCCCAACCGCTGAAGGGGAAGGTGGACATGGGCGCGGCAACGCCGACGTTGATGCCTACGTTCCCCGCATTCACTTCGTAGCGGAAGCGGCGGGCGTTGGCGCCGTCGGTGGTAAAAATGCAGGCCATGTTGCCATAGCTGCGGCCATTCACCAGCGCGATCGCTTCTTCGATGGTTTGAGCGTGCATCAGGCTGAGCACCGGCCCGAAGATCTCGGTGCGCGCGGCCTCCGCATCGGGTGGAACGTCGTCGAGAACGGTGGGCGCGACGAAGAAGCCGTCTTCGAAGCCGGCAATTTTGGGCGCACGGCCATCCACAAGGATGCGTGCGCCCTCGTGCGCGCCCCCGGCGATGAGGCCTTCGATGCGCGCCTTGCTCTCAGCGGAGATAACGGGGCCCATCTCGACGCCCGCATCTGCGCCGTGGCCCACCTTGCGCGTGGCGGCCGTGGCCACAATCCGTTCAGTAAAGTTTGGCCGCGCATCGCCCACGGTGATGGCGACGGAAGCAGCCAGGCATCGCTGACCGGCGCAGCCGAAGGCGGAGTCGGCGAGGATGCGCGTGGTCATCTCCATGTCGGCGTCGGGCATCACGACCACTGGATTCTTGGCGCCTCCCTGGCACTGGGCGCGCTTGCCGTTGGCGGCCGCACGGCTGTAAATGTAGCGCGCCGTAACGGTGGAACCCACAAAGCTGACCGCGCGAATGGCGGGGTGATCGAGGATGGCGTTCACGGTCTCGCGGCCGCCGTTCACCAGTTGCAGCACGCCGGGCGGAAAGCCCGCGGCTTCAAAAAGGCGGAAGAGCTTTTGCGAAGTGATCGGCACGCGCTCCGACGGCTTGAGCAGGAAGCAGTTGCCGGCCGCCAGCGCGTAGGGCATGAACCAGAAAGGAATCATGCCGGGAAAGTTGAACGGCGTGATGGCGGCCACCACGCCGAGGGGCTGCCGGATCATGTGCTCGTCAATGCCCGCAGCGATATCTTCGCAGTTGGTGCCCTGGATCATCATGGGCATTCCGCAGGCCGTCTCGACATTTTCGATGGCGCGCTGCATCTCCGCGCGGCTCTCGGCAAGAGTTTTGCCGCACTCATTGGTGATGGCGAGCGCGATGTCTTCGCGGTGAGCCTCGAGCAGGCTGCGCAGCTTGAACAGAGGCAGAATCCTGTCGCCGACGGGAGTGCGGCGCCAGGAGATAAAAGCGCGGGCCGCACATTCAGCGGCTTGATCCACTTCAGCGCCAGGCGACAACGGAACCTTGGCCAGCACCTTCGCCGAGGCGGGATCAAGAACGTTCAACGTCTCTCGTGCGGCGGAAGGATGCCAGGCGCCATCGATGAAGTTTTGTAGCTGCTCAATCATGCTGGTCTTCTCCTCAAAGGTGATGGCGTTCACGCCTGCGCGCCTCTTCATAGGCGGCGCGGGCTTTGCGCACGCTGTCCATTTCAGAAACTTCAGCAACCGCAACATCCCACCAGGAGTCGTAACCGGGAACGCCCTTGGAGGGGTCGGTTTCAACCACAATGACCGTGGTGCGATCGGCGGCTTTGGCCTCTTCAAGAGCCTTCTTCAACCCGTCGAGCGTATCGGCCTTCAAGGCATGAGCGCCGAGGCTGCGCGCATTGGCGACGTAGTCCACTTTCAACAGGTCGCCATCCAACTGCCCCGAGGCCTGCGAGCGGGCGCGGTAGCTGGTGCCGAATCCCTGCTGGCCCAGCGAGCGGCTGAGGCTGCCGATACTGGCGAAGCCGTGGTTGTCCACCAGCACGATGATGATCTTGACGCCCTCCTGCACCGAGGTCACAATCTCGGAGGGCATCATGAGGTAGGTGCCGTCGCCAAGGAAGACGAACACTTCGCGGCTGGGATCGGCGAGCTTTGCGCCCAGGGCGCCGGGAATCTCATAGCCCATGCAGGAGTAGCCGTACTCCATGTGATAGCCGTTGGGCGTGCGCGTGCGCCACAGCTTGTGCAGGTCGCCGGGATGACTGCCCGCGGCAGAGAGCAGCACATCGCGCGGCCCGGATGCACTCCACAGCGCGCCGATGACTTCACTTTGCGCCGGGCGGCCCGGAGAGTTGAGATGGAAGAGGCGATCGACCTCGGCCTCCCACTCGGTTTTCAATGCGGCTGCTTCGGCAGCGTATTCCTTGCTGACGCGCATGGCCGGCAGCGCGGCGTTGAGTTGCTCGAGCGCCACGCGCGCATCGGCCACGACGGGAATGGCACCCACTTTATAGGCGTCAAACTCCGCGGTGTTGATGTTGACGAAGCGCACATCAGGATTTTGAAAAGCGGTCATCGATGCCGAGGTGAAATCCGCATAGCGGGTGCCGATGCCGATCACCAGGTCGGCCTTATTCGCGAGCCGATTGGCAGCCAGCGTGCCCGTGGCGCCGATGGCGCCCATCGATTGCGGATGGTCCCACGCCAAAGAGCCTTTTCCTGCCTGGGACTCGCCAACCGGAATGCCGGTTTTGGCGACGAATGCGGTGAGCGCCTGCGAAGCCTCGCTCATCAGCACCCCGCCACCGGCCACGATCAAGGGCCTGCGGCTGGCGGCGATGGCTTCAACCGCGCGCGCAAAGGAGATCTTGTCGGGTTCTCCGCGGCGAATGAGCCACACGCGCTTGCGGAACAGCTCCTCGGGATAGTCGTATGCCTCGGTTTGCACATCCTGGGGCAGGGCCAGCGTGACGGCTCCGCAATCGGACGGCGAAGTAAGCACGCGCATGACCTCGGGCAGGGCGGTGATGAGTTGCTCGGGGCGATAGATGCGGTCCCAATACCGCGAGACCGGCTTGAAGCAATCGTTGACGCCGATATCCTGCGTGCTGGGCGACTCCACCTGCTGCAACACGGGCGCCACGTTGCGTCGGGCGAAGATGTCGCCGGGCAACAGCAGCACCGGCAGGCGATTGATGGTGGCCAGCGCCGCGCCGGTAATCATGTTGGTGGCGCCGGGGCCGATCGATGAGGTGCACGCAAAGGCGCGCAGGCGGTTGCTGGCCTTGGCAAAGGCGGCCGCCATGTGTACGGCGGACTGCTCATTGCGCATCAGGACGTACTTGAAATCGGGATTCTGCTGCAGGGCCTGTCCGATGCCCGCCACGTTTCCGTGGCCGAAGATGCCGAGTATGCCCGCAAAGAATGCATGCTGCCGTCCATCCCGCTCGACATGCTGATTCTTTAAAAAAAGAATCAGGGCCTGCGCCATTGTGAGGCGACGCGTCTTCATTTCCTTCACCCTTTCACCATGGGCAACCGGGGGTCTTTCTGCTGCCACGTGTCCCTGACCCAGGCGTAGTTGGGATCGTCAGAGGCGGCCAGGGAACGCGCCGACCCAGCCAGCGCATTGAGGTAATACACGTTGTATCCATGGGCGGCAGCCACAGGATGATAGCCTTCCGGGATCAGCACCAGTTCGCCGTCGCGCACCGTGAGGGTTTCGTCGATGCGGCCATCGGCGGTATACACCTTCTGCACAGCGAAGCCTTCGGGGCGGTCGATGCGGTAGTAGTAGATCTCTTCGAGGTCTACTTCCGCCGGAGGATTGTGCACATCGTGCTTGTGCGGCGGAAAGCTGGACCAGTTGCCGGCGGGCGTAAACACCTCAACCACAATCAGGCGATGCGCGGGAAAACCGGGCGGCAGCATGCTGTTGATTTGCCGCGTGGCGTTGGCGCCGCCGCGAATCTCGATGCCGACTTGGTCAGGTGTCACCAGGCGGGGCGGGTATTCCACTTCAGCGCGGCTATAACAGAAAGCCAGATCGCAATTTGTCTCGCCCGTCACAGTGAAGGTTGTGTTCACCGGCAGATACAGCGTGTAGGGAAGGCCGTCAAAGACCGTTGCCCGCTTGCCGATGTGCTGCCATTCGCCCCGCGAACTTTTGACCGAGCAGACGCCGCCGAGCACGACAATCGCCACTTCGGTTCCCGTGGTTTCTCCGTTGAAGCTGTTGCCCTGCGCAAGCCAGCGCGCTTCAAACGACAGAAATTCAAAGCCGAAATCTTCGATCCGGTTGCGAAAGACTTCCGGACGGACCAGTAAGTCACTCATAACCCTCCCTGGGAGTGCTGAGCCTGTTGAACTTGATGCGGCCGACTCACAGCCGGGCAATCCCGTATAACAAACCCGTATAACATTTGATGGACAATGGGCCTTTGGGAGCAAATTGCCGGGCAAAATGCACACGTGTGCACCCGAGACAGAATCATCCTCCTCTGCGGCCTTCCCTGTCAATAAAAAAGGCTGGAGAGGAAGCCGGCTCCGGACCGGATCGTGTCCCTTTGCGGCTCAGGAACCTGTCCGGCAAGATGATCGAATCCGCCGGCAATTTTTTCATCAGCGCATCCGGCTGATTCCACGCGTCTTTGATAGATGCCTTTGCCATTGGCCATCTTGACCGGCGATTATGGGGGTGTTAGGGTTTTTCTGCACACGTTTGCAATACAGGGAGGATGCATGGCCCAAACTCAAGCTCCAGTCCACTACAAGAGCCCGCTTTTCAAAATGACCGAGACCACGCCCACCTGCCTGTGGAACGATTCGGCGGCCATTGAGGAGCTCACCTACTCGATTGAACACGGGGCCGTGGGAGCCACATGCAATCCATCGATCGCCGTGGGCGTGCTCAAGCAGGAGATGCCGGTTTGGAAAGGGCGCATCCTGGCGCTGGCCCAGAGCTTTCCCAAGGCGACGGAGGACGAGATCGCCTGGATGATCGTGGAGGAGATGTCGGCCAATGCGGCCAAGCTGCTGAAGGGGATCTTCGATCGCGAGAAGGGGCGCAACGGCCGGCTTTCCATCCAGACCGATCCCAGAAATTATCGCAACGCCGACGCGATGGTGACCCAGGCCATCCGGTTCAGCAGGCTGGCTCCGAATATGATCGTCAAGATCGCGGCCACGCGCGCCGGGATTGTGGCCATTGAGGAAGCTACCTATCGCGGCATCAGCATCAATGCCACCGTGAGCTTTACTTTGCCGCAGGCCATCGCCGTCGCCGAGGCGGTGGAGCGGGGCCTCAAACGACGGGAACAGGAAGGGCTCGAGATCGCCACGATGGGGCCGGTTTGCACCCTCATGGTGGGACGGCTGGATGACTGGCTCAAGGTTCTGCTGGACAAGAAGAACCTCTCCGTCGATCCGGGCTACCTGGAGTGGGCCGGGGTCGCGGTGTTCAAAAAGGCATACAAGATTTTCCGCGAGCGCGGTTACCGGATTCGCCTTCTTTCCGCGGCATTTCGCAATCATATGCACTGGAGCGAATTTATCGGCGGAGATTGCGTGATCTCTCCGCCCTGCGCCTGGCAGCGCCGCTACAACGCAAGCGACATCGAAGTGATCTCGCGGATCGACCAGCCGGTGGATGCAAAGATCGTCGACACGCTTCTCAGCAAGTTCCCCGACTTCGAGCGTGCCTACACAGAGAATGGATTGACACACGCGGAGTTCGATACGTTTGGCTCGACACGCCGAACACTTCGGCAGTTCATTGCAGCGTGCGCGGAGATGAACAGCATGGTGCGGGACATCATGCTTCCCAATCCCGATAACGAATAGAGCGGTTTCAGGCCCGATGGGTTTGCTGTGGGAGCGGCCGCCGCAGATTTTCTAGCCAATCCACATCTGAGGATTGCTCGAGGATACGGAGCTCAGTCCCTGCGCCAGCAATTCTTCCACTTCCTTCATGGTCTGGATCAATCCGCCACCGACCACGGGGAGGTCGGGTGAAATGGAGCGTACCCTTTCGAGAATCTTCGGGGCCACCAGGGCGGGCAACACTTCAAGCGCATCGACGGGCGTGTTCTTCAACTGGCTGGTGATCGTATCCATGGCGCCGCTGTCCAGAAGAAAGGTGCGCTGGATGGCATAGAGGCCGATCGAAAGCGCATGGCGCAACGGGTCAAGATGCGTGGAGATGATGCCGCCGGCGCCGGCGCGCTTGAGGTAGCTGACCGCATACCGGTCGCGCGAGAAGCCATTGAGCAGGTCGAGATTGACAATGGGGATCTTCGCAGCGGCCAGAATTTTTTGAATCATGAACTCGCAGTTTTCCGGATCGCCGGTGAGAAGGTAGACGATTTTGCCGTGGGCCGCGATCGCGTTGTCGATAACTTCAAACTTGCGGACAGCCGGAATGATGGGCGTGGCCTGGCAGAATTCCCTGAGCGGTGTCTGTTGTTCCCGCATGACGCTCACACGCTCCCTGGGGCGCTGGCCGCGTGCGCCTCGACAGACAGATCAGGCCAAAACTGCTTGAAAAAGACAACTCATTATAGGTCAAACGGAGACCGAACCCAGGCGAAAGATCCGCCGAACCCCACGCGCAACGCGAGGATTGTGTCGATAGGCCCAGGGTGTATCGATATATACGGGTGCGCACCCGTATATGTCGAAGGCTCTAGAGTCTGCGCTTAGGCTTTTGAATCGCAGATTTACTTTTGCTTACCCTGGCGGTTGACTCTCTCACAATCAACTCCGGCTTCACCTTGATCCTGACCACGGATACCTGCCCGGTCATCAACTTGATCAGGTTTTCCATGGCCAGTTGGCCCATGAGCCGCATCGGCTGGCGCACGGTAGTGAGCGGCGGCTGGGTGTAGGAAGCGAGGAAGAGATCGTCGAAACCGGCGACGGAGATATCCTCGGGCACGCGCAAGCCATGCATGCGGATGGAGCGCATGGCTCCCAGGGCGGTCATGTCGTTGTAGCAGCAAACCGCGGTTGGAGGAGTGGCGAGCGCCAGCAGCCGATCCATGGCGCGCAATGCCGCCTCCGGCTTGCCATCGCCATGCACGGCAAGCTCGGGAACAAACGGGATGCGGGCCGCATCAAGGGCCCCGCGGTAACCGGCAAAGCGCTCGGTATCCGATTGATAGCCGAACTGGTCTCCGATGTAGGCGATGCGGCGGTGTCCCAGGTCGACAAGGTGCCCGGCAACCATCCTGCTGCCTTCCTGGTTGGAGATCATGACGGAGTGGACAAAGGCTCCCGGATGCTGATCGTTGACCAGGACGATAGGCACCTGCATCTCTGAAAACAGCGGAAGATATAACGCGCCTACCCGGGAGGAGGTGACGATGATTCCATCCACGCGCTGCTCGGCAAACGATTGCACGATTTTTTTCTCGCGATCGGGATCGGCGTTCGAGTCCGCCAGGAAAACGCAATAGCCATGATCGTTGGCGGTTGGCTCAATTCCCGAAACCACTTCGCTGGTAAAGGGATCGGCAATGGTGGTGACGACGAGTCCGATGGTGCGCGTGCGCCGGTTGACCAGCCCGCGCGCCACGGCACTGGGACGATAGCCCGCTTCTTTCGCAATCCTGCGGATGTTCTCGGCAGTTTTGACGTTGACCAGGGGACTGTTTTGCAGAGCGCGGGAAACGGTGGGATGCGAAACCCGCGCCAGGCGTGCGATGTCTTTGATGGAGGGTTGACGAAGCGTCTGCCTGGAAGCGTCTGGCTGCGCTCGGACCTCCGTCTTTCCCTTGTCCTGGTCAGCCACAGCGCACTCTCTCGATCGCGAAGATTTGCATTCGACCTCAGAATGTATCAACCCACAGGGCACAGGCACAAGTCAATGCCCTGCAGGCAACGTTAGAGGTCTCTCGGCGGAACGCTTCAGGCCGCTTCGCCTTCGCCGTAGAGATATCCTTTGGCAACTTCAATAAAGTTCGCCAGGTCTTTTGTTCTCCAGGCGTCGCTTCGCTTCAGTTCTTTTGCCAGAAGACCGGCAACGGCAGGCGCTGCTTCAATGGCCGCGCGCGCATCCAAAAAGAGCGCGCGGGTGCGCCGGGCCAGAACGTCTTCCACCGTGCGGGCCATTTCATGGCGAGCAGCCCAGACCACCTCGCGCACCTTGAATGGAAGCCGCGGATGAAGAAGGGCATCGAGACCGTTGTCTTCGTCCGAGAGCGCCTGAAGCATGGGCAGGTCTGAGCCGTAGACGCGCTCCCAGGCGGACGGCGCGACGCCGGAGTCCAGGGTCCAGCCGTGAATCTTCAACTGCAGCGTGGGCGACGGCCGCCTGGGCAGCGCGGCAACTTCGCTGGCGCGATCAATCGTATCCTGGCCCATGCGCCGGTAGGTGGTCCATTTGCCTCCCGTAACGGTAATCAGGCCTGAGGGAGAAACCAGGATGGTGTGGTCTCTGGAAAGCTTCGAAGTTTTGACGCCGCTCTTCTTGACCAGGGGACGCAAACCGGACCACATGCTGAGAATTTCTCCGGCTTCCGGCCTGCGGCCAAGATAGCGCGCGATGTGGTCGAGAAGAAACTTCTTCTCGACAGCCAGCGCCCGCGGTTCTGGCGAAGAGCCGTCGACGGGTTCGTCTGTGGTTCCTACGATGGTGGCTCCGTGCCATGGAATGGCGAACAGCACCCGGCCGTCGGCCGTTTTTGGAATCATGAGCGCGGTGTTTCCGCAAAGGAAGGTTTGCGGCAAAACGAAATGCGTGCCCTGGCTGACGGCAAGCAGCGTTGCATGGGCGCCCTGGTCGAGCGCCAGCATATCTTCTGAAAATACGCCGCAGGCATTGATGACAACCTTCGCTTGCAGATCGAAGCTCGATCCTTCCTCCCGATCCCGCGCCTGGATTCCGACGATCTTATCGCCGCTGTGCAGCAGGCCGACTGCCTCAACGTAGTTGATGGCCGTGCCGCCCAGATCCTGAAAGGTGCGCATCAGCGCGATGGCATAGCGGGCGTCGTCGAACTGTCCATCGTGATAGAGAATGCCGCCGGAGAGTCCGTCGGCCCTGAGGCCGGGCAGCCTCTCAAGTGTGCTTTTGGCGGAGAGAATCTCCGAGCGCCCAAACGACAACCTGCCCGAGAGCAGTTCATAGACCTTGAGTCCGAAGCCGTAGTAGGGGATGGAAGCATAACTGTAAGCCGGAACCACAAACTCGAGATCGTGCACCAGGTGAGGCGCGTTTCGAAGCATGTGACCGCGTTCCTTCAGTGCGTCCACCACCAGCGTCAGATTGAACTGTTCGAGATAGCGAACGCCGCCGTGCACAAGTTTTGTGCTCCGGCTCGAGGTTCCCTTGGCGAAGTCGGATCGCTCGACAAGCAGGGTACGAAAGCCGCGGGATGCGGCCTCAACTGCCGCGCCCAGGCCGGTGGCTCCGCCGCCGATGACCAGCACATCCCACGGTTCCGGGTTGCTGCCCAACTGTTTTAACGTTTCTTCTCTCATCATCACGCCTCACACGTCCTTTCCTGGTTGCCAGATCACGGAAGACCCATTGAGTAGAGGCACAACGCACTGGCCCGCGCAAGATCGCCGCGAGGCTCCGGCTTTGAAGCCGGCAGGGTGCCTGGAATCAAGGGGTACTGTTCTGAAGCCCGATCTCTGGTCTCTGTGCGGGCGTAACGACCGGGGGCCGATTTGCCCCGGTCTCTCAAGCAGCGCCTCTCCGAAGCCGGTGGTACGCTGCCCAATCAAGCTTAACACGCATCCATGTGAGCCGGCACTCAGATCGGCATTCAGTGCCGGATCATTCGCTTTTGGAGTTGGAGGCACGCGATGTGCCAGCCAATGGAAACGGCAGGCAGGCCGGGTCGCGCAGGCCGGGCTTCATCGAGAACACTCTCCGGGAAACGATTGAGACAAATAGCAATCAACTAGCGCGAATCGTGATGTGCTGCGTCGAGCGCAGTTCTTCAGCCGTGAAATGGATGGCGTTCCCCGCAAGTTTTCCAGCCGACGTGCGCTCGATCGGCCGTCCGTCGGGCGGGTGAACATGAATATAAAGCTCGCCTGCGAACGGCTTTTCGAAATCGACCTGAATCTCCCAGTCACGATCGCCATGAGCGACGGTCGACCAGCTCACCTGCCCGAAGCGCGTCGGACACTTGCGCACCGAGATGCGCTCGCCGCCAGCGAACCAGTGCTTCGGCGCAGCCTTCTGCAAATGGCACACGTCCGCGTGGTTCTCCTCGTAGCAGAGCAGCCACCGCAAACCCATGGCCGGTTGCAGAACGCTGTTCACCACAGCCGACCACCCGTAGCGGTTGCCCTGTCCAGCGCCGCCGCCGGGAATCCACGCATCCTCGGGAGCGTAGCGGTTGCCGGAATCGGCGGCATAACAGGTGAGCGCGTAAAGCGTCAGCAGGAACGGACGGTAATCCTCCTGCCTGATCCGCACCGCGAGCGTACCATGCTCCATGAAATTCGAGGTCCGCTGTTCCGCGCCATCTGTATGCAGTCCCACGATCTGCATTCCGGACAGCTCGCGATGACGCAGATGCCCAAGGTCCAGCGCCGCATCGCCCCAGTCGGCGGTAAACCAGTCCATCATGAAGCGGTGATTCTCATAGCTCTCAAGGCGGACGGGATTATGTTCGGTGTCCTCCGGCGTAAACGGTGTAATGCCCGCAGCCTTCATCTGCGGCGAGCCGTGGGCCAGCGTCGTTGCCAGCGAGCGCTGAATGAGCGTCCGCATCTCCTCCGCAACCGCCGCATAACGGTCTCCCAGCGTCTGGCAATCGTCCCGGTTGTGCTCGCGGGCCACGCGATGCAGGCAGCGGGCGTGCTCCGCAAGACCGCGCCAGATCCAGACCGCGTTCTGGTAGTAATACGGATGCGACTGCGGAAAATCGTTGTGCGGATCGCCCAGATCCGCTTCGGGTGAGCCCCAAATCAGCCCGTGATGCGGGTCGTCCGCGGGAAACTGCTGCTTGCTGTAGTCATAGCGCCCCAGAACGTAGCCCAGCATCCGCTCCAGAATCGGAAGCCGCGCGAAGAAAGCGGCGACATCGCCGGTGTAGTCGTAGGATCGCGCAGAATTCGCAAGGACAATGCCGGTGTTGAGCGGCGCCTCCACCTGATCCTGGATGTTGTAGAGAAAATTTCCATCCGGCAGAATGTAGTGATCCAGATAGTACTGAAAATAGGCGTCAGCCGGCGAAGTCAGATTCCAGAGTTGCTGCGCCCAGATGAATTCGTAATGCGCAACCGGAAAAAGAGCATGGCTCCGCTCCGGAATCTTGGTGTACGCGCCTTCTCCCACCTGATAGGTGGGCCGGAGCCCGCGATAACTCACCCGCGAGAGCGTGATCCCCGCGCGCGCCGCGTCCAGCAGCCAAGGGTCCGGAATCTCCACCGGCATCGACGTCTCGTAGAGGTCGCGCCAGCGGTTCCAGATTCCCGCCAGCGCCTCATAGAATTCGGCAGACGAGCCATTGAAGTAGCTGTCGCCCTCCCCCTCCGTCGCGGGAGATCCGTCGTCCTGCTCCTCAGAGGACGCGGTGTAGCGCACGCGTCCCAGCGCCTTTCCGTCCTCACCCGGCGTCACCAGCAGGATGCACTCGTACCCGGCCTTGTAGTGCGGATTCCAGACCGCGACATCGGCAACCGGAAGATACCCGCCCAGCAGGGTGCGCTTGCTGTATCCGGGAAGGTACTCGTAAGAAAGCCTTCCCTCGCCCGGCAAAAAATCCGTTGGATCGAACAGCGCGCCGCTGGTATCCGGATTCCAGAGATTCCCGTCATTGGTGTTCAGTTGGCGGCTGGTGGCGCTGGCATCGAGGAACACTGACTTCAGCGGACCGGCATCCTCATTGCCGGCCAGAGTCCAGCCGATAAACTCCGGACCAAGCGCCGCGACGTTCTCATAACAGGGGTCCTCGGCGGAGTTGAGGATGTAATTTCCCTGAACATCCTTGCCCGGCACATAGTGCGGCAGGCGCTCGAGGCGCACATCGTCAGGCGCCGTGACCAGTCGTGGACGAATGCTACCCAGTTGTCCGACAACCTTGGGGATGCAGGCAATCACGCCGCGGTCCATGGTCACATAGGCGATGGCCCCACGATGCGTAACGTGCTTCTCGAAGATCGCGGTTGCCGCGCCATTAAACTCTGTGATGGCGAGCAGCTTCCAGCCATTTTCCGATTCGCCTATCTTCAGGGTGCGCGGCGCACCCGCGGCTGCCGGCACGACGCTGTTCCAGGACATTTCAGCCACCAGCGGAGGGCTCGCCAGCGCTTCGCGTTCTCCCGGCAGAAACAGGCTGTATTCGTTCTCGATCCTCGCAGGCCGATAGCCTGTGCTGCCGGTGGATTTTCCCGCCAGAGCAAACGCCAGCGGAGTGAGGCGCGTAAATTCCATGGCGCCGGCAGTGGCTACTCCCTGCAGGAATGTCCGGCGATCGAACTGCCCATTCAGTTTCCGCATCGGTTCTCCATTCTTTCCTGCTCGCGTGTTTCCGGTCAGCGTGGTCGCGGTAAGCGAACAGAGGATGACCAAATGATAAATTCTATTTCCGGCCTCGCCGGCATTTCCCGAAACAGATGAGTGACATTCTGAGAATTCTCAGAGGATGGAGAGACTCGCCGGAGGACAAAACCAATCGTGTGACCAGGCTGAAGCTTTCATCGCAACTGCCGATTTCCTAGTGGTCGGGCTTCGTGTGTTTCCCGATACAGGAGTCTTTCGGTGCGATCTCGAGTCCTTTGCGTTTTGTCTGTCCTCACGGTGCTTTTGTTGCTTCGAGGGTCAAGTCATGCGCAAGAAGCAAGACAGGTGCCAAGCCGGCATGTGCGCCCAGAGGTTTCAAGCGGGCGGGCAAGGCTGGTGGGTGCTGTGGCGCCGGCGCAACGGATGAATGTGTCCATTGTTCTGGCGCTGCGCAATCAGGCTCAGCTGCGTGACCTCTTGAACCGGCTCTACGATCCATCCAGTCCCGACTTTCGGCACTTTCTGAGCGTGGCGCAATTCACTCAGCAATTCGGACCAACCGCGGAGGACTATCGGAAGGTGGTCGATTTCGCCCAGGCAAACGGATTGACGGTGACGAGGTCCCCCGCCAATCGCCTGGTGGTGCCGGTCATTGGTACGGTCGCCCAGGTGCAGCGAGCGTTCAACGTCTCGATGCGGACCTACAGGCATCCTACGGAGAACCGTACCTTCTTTTCACCGGACCGTGAACCGTCGCTGGATTTGAATGTGCCGGTGGCCCACATTGCCGGTCTCGACAACTTCTCAATCCCTCGGCCCAGCGTCTTGAAACCGTCTGCTGCAGAGGCTTTCAGCAAGGCCTCGGGGCAGGGCTCGGGGCAGGGCTCGGGGCAGGGCTCAGGTCAGGGCTCAGGACAGGGCTCGGGGCCCGGCGGCTCCTACCTGAGCAGCGACATGCGCGCGGCCTATTACGGTGATGGCACTCTCACCGGCAACGGCCAGACCGTCGCGCTGGTCCAGTTTGATGGCTACGATATCAGCGATGTGACGACAACGTTTGACGGAGCGGCCACATCGAGCACAAACGGCAGTAACTACGAATTGAGCTACACGCCCGCGACCGGCGGCACAACTTACAAGATTCCCATTAACAACGTGCTGTTGGATGGCGCGGATGGGGCCCCGAATTCAGGCGAAGACGCCGAAGAAGTGTTGGACATCGCGCAAGCGGTCGGCATGGCTCCCGGATTGTCCCAGGTTCTGGTCTACATCGGGGCCATCGACACCGACATTCTGAACCAGGTGGCCTCGGACAACGTTGCCAAGCAAGTGAGCATTTCGTGGACCTGGTCTCCCGACGATCCTTCGACAGATGACGTCTTTTTTGAGGAGTTTGCCGCGCAGGGGCAAAGTGCTTTTGCCGCTGCGGGAGATTACGGCGCCTTCAGTCCGTCCATCGCAGACTACTATCCGCAGGAGGATGCCTGGGTGACCGCTGTTGGCGGAACTACGCTGACGACAAATGGGGAGGGGGGGGCGTGGGCCTCGGAGACAACATGGTCTCAAAGTGGCGGAGGCATAAGTCCCGACGGAATTCCGATTCCCGGATACCAATCTGGATTGGCCACCTCATCGAATGAGGGTTCAACGACCCTGCGCAACGTGCCGGACGTGGCCATGGAAGCCGATTTCGATAACTACGTTTGCAATATGGGCGTGTGCCTCGCGGGATGGGCCGGCACCAGCTTCGCCGCGCCTCGCTGGGCTGGATTTATGGCGCTGGTCAACCAGCAATCCCTCGCTGCCAGTGGAACGACCATGGGCTTTTTCAACGTGCCACTTTACAGCGCGGCGGAAGGATCTGCCTATGGGGATGAGCTGCATGACATCGTCACGGGGAATAACGCGTATGCCAGCGGTTACAGCTTCAATGCTGTGCCTGGGTACGATCTTGTGACGGGTTGGGGCAGCCCGAATGGGCAGGCGCTTATCGATTCCCTGGCGCCGGCCTCGACCCCCGGTTTCGAGATCAGCGCAACGCCGTACGTTCTCAGCATCAATCCCGGAACCTCAACAAGCATCGCAATCAGCGTGCATGGCACCGGAGGATTCACCGGAGCGATCAATCTCTCCATCTCGGGGTTGCCGGCCGGAGTTACGGGAGCGTTCACTCCCTCCTCGACGACCGGAAGCAGTACGCTCACTCTGACCGCGGGTAGCGCCATCCTGGGCGGAACGTTCTTCCCTCAGATCAGCGGAATTTCAGGAACGATCGCTGCCGGGGCGAGCCTGTCGTTGACGCTGAATGCGCCTTTGACTGTGGTGTCGATCAGCAGCCCGGCTGCGCCGCCGGCTCCTGTGGTGGCGAATACCTTCAAGCCAGGCGCCGTCATCCCGGTGGTTGGATCCATTATCGGCTCCATTCAAAATCTCTCCGTACAATGGGCCGAGGGCGCCAACCCGGCAGGCGGTTGGACGACCAGCGGAATTGCGCTGAACTCCTCACTCACTGCGCCCGCAATCAACCAGACGCTGGCACGCTGGGACACCTCTTCGATCACCAGGGCCGACTACTTCACGATCCGGGTATCGGCGACAGTTTCGAATATTACCTATACCGCCAGCACATTCGTCTACCTTGAGCCGGATCTGCTTTCCCCATCGTGGCCGAAATGGTGGAACGCGGATTCAATGTGGATGCAGGGTCCGGTGCCGACTCTTGACGCCAACGGAAATGCTCGCGCGGCCTTTGCAACCAACTATCTTGGCTACTCATCGGCGCAGGATGCAGCTCAAATTCGCAATGTGTCCGGGGATGGTTCTTCCGTGCTTTCGTTGCCGTTTTCAGAAAACTCCTCATGGGCGCAACCGGCATCGGGAAATCTCGACATGGCGCTCGGAGACGACCTTGTAGGGGCTGATGGCAACGGCGTCGAAGTCTTCCACCCGGATGGAACTTCATTCACCCTGTCTCCCGATTCATCCTTCAACTATTTGGCTTTCTACGGACGGGCGCCGATCCTCGTGGATGTCGACGGTGATTCCCTGCCCGAAGTCGTGGCAATGGGAACAGAGGGTAACTCCGGACCCGGCCTGGGTGGAACACCCGGCGGTCTGGCCTATGTTTTTGCCTGGCGGAACAATGGCCAGTTGCTCAACGCAAACTTTCCCTTCACCGTCCCCGACCGCGATCTTTCTCTCACGGAGTACAACGTTCCGCGCGTCGTGGTAGGCGATGTCACCGGCAATGGCGCAAAGCAATTCGTGGTTATCGAGGGTACTTCGCAAGGCGTGATCACTCCCCGGCTGTTCAGCGCCAACGGTCTTCAGTTGACGTGGCGTGCGCAACCTGTCAATGGGGTTCCGTGCCAACTTTCCCTTGCAGACCTGGATCACAATGGAATGCTGGAAACCATTCTCTTGACCTGCGATGGCCAACTGCATGTTTTAGAGCCCAATGGAACAGAGCGTCCCGGCTGGCCCCAATCGATCCCCTACACCTTTGGCGGAGTGATCGTTGGCGATCTGAACCAGGACGGAAACGAAGAGATCATCGCCTCTGACGGAAACCTCTACATTTTCAATACCGACGGAACGCCATTTTCCAGCGCATGGCCCATGATGGGGAATTTCAATCCCGCATCGGAGTTCTTTTACGGGCAAGCGGTCCTGGCGGACATCAATGGGGATGGATATCCGGAGATCGTGGCCAGCCGATACGCTTACGTGCCGAACGGTCCCACCGGATTGAGCACCTATCTCACAGCGCAACTAGTTGTTCTTGACCGATTCGGAAACACCCTTCGCTCATGGAATCTGCAAGGGTCTAACGGCGAAACACCGAGCGACTACATCTATCCGTCGGTTGCCGATTTCAACCAGGACGGCCTCACTGAGATCGCCGTTCAATACGGACTCGTCTCCTCAGGATCCGCTCCGCCATCGACCCTGATCACCATGTTGGCCACAGGCGCTCATTTCAATCCGGACGCGAACGATTGGCCCATGGCCTATCAGAATCCGCAAAATACATCCACTCTTCAGAGAGTCGCCGCGTCGCAGATCAGACTTGTTTCCGATCGCAGCCTGGTGGTGGCGGAACAGTCTGCTCCGTTCACGCTGACTGCGGCCCCCGCATCTCAAAACGCCAACACGCCCACCGGCGTAGCGAATCTGCTGGATGGATCTGAAAATGTCGGGTCATGCGTCCTGGCGTCTGGAAGCTGCGTCGTCTCCGTGAGGTTAGGAGCCGGAACGCACAGGCTCGTGGCGGGCTACGTTGGAGACATCCATTTTGGAACCAGCTACTCCACCGCCCTGGTAGAGACGGTAGAACCTGCGCCTGCGGCGGCGACGCCGACTTTCAGCGTCACGCCCGGAACCTACGGCTCAACACAGACCGTGACGATCTCTGACGCCACGGTGGGCGCGACCATCGACTACACCACCAACGGCTCGACGCCGACCACCAGTTCCGCTGCCTACAGCGGAACGATCACGGTCTCCGCTTCGGAGACCATCGAGGCCATCGCCAGCGGCAACGGCTACTCCTCGAGTGAGGTTGCATCGGCTGCCTACACCATCATGCCGCCGCAGAACCCGGCGCCGGCCATCCGTAGTTTGTCCCCGGCGTACATCGGCGCGGGCAGCGCGGCCCAAACGGTGATCATCAGCGGCTCGGCCTTCACATCGGCGTCAACCGCTTATTGGGGCTCTGCGGCTTTGGTCACTCACTTTGTGAGTGCAACGCAATTGGCGGCTCAGATTCCGGCATCGGACATTGCGACAGCGGCCATCTATCCGATGACCGTGCAGACGCCTGCTCCCGGGGCAGGCACGTCGAACATCTTCCAATTTGAAGTGGATTCCGGCTCGACGGCGGCGCCATCCTTCTCCACCACAACTGCCACCGTTGAGGCCGGCTCGACAGCCACCTATCCGGTCACCATTCCGCCTTCGGCAACAGGCGTTTCGGCGATTTGCCTGAACCTGCCCACGGGAGCCTTCTGCAGCTATTCCGCGAGCACCGGCGCCACGACGATTACCGCCTCTTCAACTACGCCCACGGGAACCTATCAAATCACAGTGGTCTTTTTAGAAACATTGCCGGGAGCGGCCTCAGCACTGATGATTGCGCCGTTCCTTTTGCTGCCCTTTGCCTTCGCCCGAAGAAGGGCGGCAAAAGCGGCAATCTTGACTGCTTGTGCCGGACTGGTCCTGCTTGCGTGCGCAGCCTTGTCGACCGGTTGCGGTGGCCGCATATCCTCACTGGCTACGACGCCCACGAATCTGACGCATCAAGTCACAAGCTCCGGCGTGGTCAGCCTTACGATTCAATAGCGCCGCTCTTCGGTCCCAGGAGCAGCGACTTCTTTCTTCCCCGGCATCGTGTTTATCCCTGGATTTTATCCTGGATCATTACTTTGAGCGGCTGCGATGCCGGCGCACGCTCCCGCACTCGGCGACAGCATGCCGCCGGGAAAATCAAGCGTCAACCAGAATCATCGCGGCTTGGCCGGCGTGCGCTCCTGCCGAGTCACAATGGGCACGTATCCAACCTCCAAACCTTTTGGCGGTGTGACAATAAGTGCCGAATCGAGCGTGGCCAGCTTTCCGCTGCTCGGTGGCGCCATATAGTCGCGAGTAATCGGCCAATTCGCCTGGATTTTTTCGATCAGCGCTTGCAGTCTCGCCTTTTCGGCCAGCGGCAGGTGCAAGTGTTGAAGCGCAGGCTGGTCAACGAAACGGTACCAGTAGTAGGTCACCTGGCTGCCGTCGCTCAGTGTTGCGATGAACGGTCCACTCTTCGGTCCCGGAGTAGTCCAAACCGTTCCAGGCTCAGCGGGAGAGGTGTAAGGGCCGCCAGGCTCGGCCGGCGCGAAGGTCTGCGTTGACAGTGCGGTTTCGGTGGGTACTTGCGCGGCAGGGATTGCTACCATCTTATCGCCCTCCTGCCTGAAATACTGCGGGAATCCGGGCGTGGGCGACTGCTTCCATTTGAGGCCGAAGGAACACGACCCTCGGGGTCCGACCAATGTAGTCTCGACGAATCTCTCCCAGCCGGCCAGCGGCACGCCGTGCTGGTCAAACTTGAGCGGTTCGTTCACACAGGAGGGAGTTGCCGCCCCACGCTTATCGAACTTACCCGTGACCCCAACGCTCGCGTTGGACCACGCTTTCATGGGGTTGTAGAGCGCCTCGGGCGAATAAACCTGGACGTCCTGCATGAGGATGGAGGTATTCGCAGCATCGACGGGAAACAGCAGCTTCGGAATCCGCGAATACAAAGTGCCGTGGGCATCTTTGTTGCTGAAGAAAGGAACGGTGTTCACTTCCATCGCGCCCCCATCCATCAGGCCGGGCCGCGTGTCCAGAGTGCGCCCCGCCGCGGGAGGATAACCGTTGGCGATGGCGCTCCACGTATCGGGGATCCAGTATGCCACCGGTCCTTTGAAGTTCTGCGCATTCACGAAAAGCGTCCAGCACAGGTCCCCGGTGGGTTGGCGATGATACGCAGCGTGCGCGTCCATCAGCGGCAGGGCCATCCACGCCGTGCCGAACAGCTCACCGTGCATGCCCGGCTTGAATGTCCAGGCGTCGGGCGGAACCACGAGACGATTGCTGATCTGGACCAGCCCCATTTGCTCTGAATCGAGAGCCACGAGGTCGGAAGCCCTGCCAAATCCAAACCCCGGGGTTTCAATCATGTAGTTATAGCAATTGGCGGTTCCGTTCATGATAAATTTCGGCGTGGTCGAGTGGAACTGATTGCTTGTCCAAAAGCCCATGCCGCCCTCGATGGTTTGGAAGACATCGCGATAGGAGGGAGCGCGCTCGGGCCATTGGTCGCGAGCGAGCGTGCCGTGCGGGCACAGCGGCTGCTCGTAACCGCGGTTGTCGGGGACAATCCATGCCCCAGGCAGACCAATCTGGAAGGATTGAAGCGGAGTCGCGAGCAGAGGCCAGGTAGCGGCATAAAAGCTGACTCCGAACCCGAAGCCTTCTCGAGGGGCCGACACCTTCATGGAAATATACCCGTGCAGGCCTCCGTCCATCGATTCGGTCAGGGATGCGCGTGAGACGGGATTTCGGCCTGCGCCAGACGCCGCCGGTTGCCCCGTGTTGCCGGCGGCGCCGAGCGGCACCGCGAGCGCTAAGATGGCCAGCCAGGACTGAAGGTGTCTACCCATAAGATCCTCCCCATTCATCGCACGATTGATTGTCTATCCGTTGCCGGTTGCCGGCCTGTTTTCAGGGGGCCAGGACAAGCCGGCCTCCGCGACCCGGCATCGACAAGTGCCGTAGGTGTCGTAGTATCCGTGGTATCGGTTGCCCATTTTCAACACACTCCTCGAATTCGGGCGCCGAGGTCGCAAGTGCCTTTCGCTCCCCTTTGCATTACCGGGCTCTTTGAGAGCCTGCGATACTGCTTGAGCCGGCAAATTGACAAAATTGCTGAAAGGTCCGATTTGCTTCGTGCCTCTTCGTTGCGCAACCACACAACTAGGCGAGGCCGTCTATATCCACGATTGCCTTGATGAGCGTCTTTCGAGTTGGCAAAAGCTGAAATTGCGAAGCTACGTCAGAAAGTTTCAGGCGATCGGTAATCCAACGCGAGGTATCGATTTTTCCTTCTTCAATGAGCCGAATGATCCGCGGAAATTGACCATAGCTGTTTCGACTGGCAAGCAGCGTCACTTCCTTTCGGTGAAAGAGGCTGTCATCGATGCAAACCGGGAGGCGCGTGAGGCCCACATAGACCAGGCGCCCTCCGGTCGCCACCTGGGCGAGGCTGTTGCCCATTGCAACTGCACTTCCGGTGGCATCGATTACGGCGTCGGCCTGCCGGTCCCCAGGGGTCGACGATGCTGTGTACCCCATGCTTTCAACAAACGTTCTGCGCCACTCGTTCTTCTCCACCAGATGAACCTTCGCGCCTGTGGCGGCGGCGAACTGGGCCACGGCGATTCCGATCGGTCCCGCGCCCACGATGAGAGCCGTTTCCCCTTCCTTTAGACCGCTGCGGATGACGGCATGCGCGCCAATGCCCAGCGTTTCAACCAGCGACAACTGATCGAGCGACAGCAGATTCGATTTGTGCAGCAGCTCCAGAGGCACGGAAAGGAGTTCTTGCATACCTCCATCCACATGGACTCCGAGCAATTGAATGTGTTCGCAGCAATTGTTCCTACCCATCAAGCAGGCACGGCATTTCCCGCAGCTCATGTATGGCTCAATGGCGCAGCGATCTCCGGATTGGATACCCATCTCATTGGCCGGCGCCTCCACGACAACTCCGGATAGTTCATGGCCGATAATCCGGGGATAGGTATAGATCGGATGGTTCCCGGCGAAGGCGTGAAAATCACTCCCACAGACGCCTACCTTCGCCATCCGGACTAAAGCATGTCCTGCGGCTGCTGTCGGGTCCTGCACTTCCCGCTCAGTGAATCTCCCCGGCGCATCCAATATGACCTGTCTCATTTCGTTCCACTCGCAATCCGATTAATTGGTTCATCCATTGTGAAGCGCAAGGATATCAGCAGAGTCCGTGGCCGTCAAGACGGATATGTGCATATTCTCAGCTGCCATTGCCAAATCCTGGACCTGGCTCAGTCGTGTGCCGGTCGAAGATCACCCTCCACTGTTCAATCACCGTAAAATCAGTGCAACATTCTCCTCGCTCATTACCTGGAGAAATTCCTATGCCGCGCACCACCTGAGAGCGCAACGATAAACACCAGTGCAAGTCCCACGACAGTCGAATGCATACGAATTGGGCCTTCCTTCCCTCACTGCCGGAGGTGCGGCAGATGCAGATCCCAAAGCCCGGAAACACGACAATTTGGTCCAGCCATATTTACATGCGGATTCCGGCCACTGCATTGCTTCACCCTCAAGCCTATCCGGGAGATGCGTTGTGGGTGGATGAAGTTGTTCCAGTTGGCCCAGCCCATCGGTGGAGTGGTGGGCCATTTCGGAGTCCCTTGTGGTTACCCTGGCGCTGCCGGCCATCGACAACAGAACGCCGGCGTCCGCCACGTCCGCTCGCTCCGAATTGGATTCATGCTTCATGACGCCATCGAACCATCTCTCGCAGAACACAGCGAATCTAACTCGCCATTGCCAAATCCCCGCGATCTCTCAAGGACACTCGGGCCCGTCTGTCCGGACTGCGCTTCACAAGCGGCGGTCCTCAAGACACACCATGCTATTGCGATTGAATCATCTTGATTGTCTTTTCCAGGTCATTGTCGTCCGGAGCCAGCTTCTGCGCTTGCATAAGTTCTCCAAGCCCATTTGTCAGATCGCCCGAACGACAGTAAATGAGTCCGAGATCTCTGTGCAGTTGCGCAAGCGCGGTACAGCTTCCACATGCCGCCAGCCCCTCTTTCAACTGCAGTATCGCCTGGGGCAAGTCTTCCGCCTTTGCTGAATCGAGAGCAAAGTTGTCAAGAGTCTCAGCGCGATTCCCGATGTGCTGTTGCGCCTGCAACTGTTCAAATTGAGTTTGATAAAGTCCGGCTTCCTGCTGGTTTGCCTTCTCCTGGTTTTCAGAAAGTTTGAAAAGCGCCTCATCGTATTGCGGCCGCAATTCAACGGCCTTGTGCCATTGCGCAATTGCGTCCGGAACATTGCCCCCGTGGAATAGTTCCTGCCCCAGCATGAAATGGGCCTCAGCGCTGTTGGGATGGATGGATATTGCATTCTCGAGACATTTGATCGACTGCTCTGTTGCTCCGATCTGCTTCGCAAGCAGGCCCAGAAGATACCATGAATCGCCGGAACGAGGATCGACTGTTGTGGCCGCCTCAAGTTCGGTTCGCGCATCGTCATAACGCCCAACATCCAGCAACACTTTGCCCTTTTGATAGTGAGCCTCAGCGTTTCTGGGGTCCAGCCGCACCGCATCGGTGAACTCTGCCAGCGCCTCACTCACCTTAAATTGATCCACCAGCGCGACGCCCAGGTTGAGGTGCGCCACAGCGGAGTTGGGATTGAGGCGGCAGACTTTACGGAAGCTCTCAACAGCCTCGGAGCCGCGGTTCAGGCGCTGGTTGACCATGGCCAGTGCCATGAGAGCACGGGTGCTGTCCGGGTTGAGTTTCACCGCCTGGTTCAACGCTTCCCTGGCTTCAGAAAAGCGCGATTCACCCGCCAGAATCAGCCCCAGATTTACAAATGCCTGTCCGTATTGCGGGTTAATTGCGGTGGCGCTGCGAAGCAGTTTCTCGGCCTCGCTGTTCTGGCCGGCCTGGCCATAGAGTACGCCCAGATTGTTCTGGGCCTCGGCATACTGCGGATTCAACACAAGGGCTGTCTTGAACTCACGCTCTGCCTCCGCAGTGAGACCCGATTGCAGGTCCAGAAATCCGATTTGATTGTGGGCCGGGGCGAATTTCGCATCGATTTGAATTGACTTTTCCAGGGCATTCCGCTCCTCGCTATAGTTTCCCTGCCGGTCCAACGCGAGGGCCAGATCGTAATACACGGAGGAATTGCCCGGATCTGCCGCGGCACTCTGCCGATACAGCTCGACTGCTTTTTGCGTATCTCCTTCCAGCAGATATTGACTTGCGGTGTCGGGCTTTGTGGTTGTGGGCTCCTGGCTGAAAACTTCCTCCTTATTCTTTTGGAGAATCTTCAACTCTTCTATAGCTTCCTGCCGGTGCCCCAGGGAGCGAAGGACCATGGCTAGCTGGTAGCGTGCTTCGCTGGACGCTGGAGCGAGTTGCAATGCCCTTTCCAGTTGCACGCGGGCCTCAACAGGCTTACCGAGCGTCAGCAATGCGCGACCCAGGAAGTAGCGGGCGTTATAGTGATTCGGATTGATGGCAACTGCCTGCTTGAGCAACGCTTCTGCCTCGGCATAATTAGACAGTCCGCAATCGACCTCACCGGCAAGCTCCAGGGCATCGAAATCATGCGGCTTGCGGTGCAGGTATTCCTGAATTACCGGCAATGCTGTTGGGTACTGCTCAAGAATGATCAATGCCTTAACATCTGAAACACGGGCGGCATCATTGGTTGGATCGAGGCGCAGCGCTTCGCGGAACTCCGCTTCTGCCTCATGGTAGAGCTTCTGCTGCGTGAAGTTGATTCCCAGGTCGAAGTGGGCTTGCGCATTTTCCGGATTCGATTTGATCAAGTCTGAAAAAATCGGGATCGCCTTCTCCGGTTCGTTGTTCCTGGAGAAGGCGATCGCCAAATCCATTTGCAAAGCGTTATCGTACCGGGCATTTTGCAATGAAGCGATTGCAGCCGAATATTTCTTCTCCGCAATCAACTCCCTGGCCAGCCCATCGAGCGCCGGAATTGATTCCGGAACCACCTTGAGAACCTTTTGAAACTCACTAATCGCCGCCTCTGGCTGTTGCAACTGACTCAGCGTCAAAGCCAAACCAAGATGAATCTGCCATGCGCCCGGATTGAGCTCCGATGCTGCGAGCATTTCATGGTAAGCCCGTTCAGCATCTCCATCTGACATCAACGCAAGAGCAAGCTTGTAGTGACCTTGCCAGGCGCGAGGCTCCAAGCGGAGTGAAGATTCAAACGCGTCAACCGCGCAGGAGAACTGCCCTTTGCGACCAAACTCGGTACCCAACGCGTCGTAGCCATCTGCGGAAGGATGCGCTGCGAGGATTTTTTCCAGTTCAGAAGAACCCTGACAATCCGAGGCAGGTTGAGCGGCCAGCGCGATTCGGAGACAGAGAAGAACCAGCAAGCAAGCTATGCGGGTCAAATTGGTTTTGCAGTGGGTTGGGAGCCGCTCTCTCTTCGACCTGAGTTGCGCAGCATGCTGTTCCGAATTCAGGCCGGTTGCCGGCGGCAATCGGTTCGTGATTATCCTGTCCGCTTCAAACAGGAGGGTGCCCTGGCTCCATGCAGGCTTTTCCAGTTCGGTGTGAACTGAATTCAAGTACCGTAGCCGCTCAAATTTAGCCGGAAACATCCCGCGGAAGCACTTCCGGATGATCCGCGGAAGACGGTGAATCACTCTGGGGATTCGGTTCTCGGATGTTCGATCCTCAAGCGCGACCGTCCGCTGATTGGCGAACGGCCGCGCTCTTAATTGATTCAATCCAATTCCCCTAGAATCGGAACTTCAAAGCCAGCTGTATCTGCCGGGCAAGGTTAGTGGTCGTGTTGATGGTGCCAAACTGCGGGCCGGTGTTGTAATCGTTAATGGGCTGGCCCAGGACGACGTTATTTAACACATTGAACGCTTCCGCACGAAACTCGAACTGCCGCTCATTGCTAAGCTCGATGAGACGAAAGATAGAAGTGTCCCACTCCCAAAAATCAGGTCCCCGGAGCGAGTTTCTTCCGGCCGTGCCGTAGGTATAGCCCGCCGGAACAGCATACGCATCGGTGTTAAACCATTCCGAAGGACTGCGGTGCGACAAATGAGGATCCCCGACGATATCCAGGCTTTCCTGATTGCCGCCGACGTTGGCTATATCGCTGCTGATCAATGGAGTGAACGGGGTGCCCGTATGGGCAATGAAGATATTATTACTCTGCCAACCCCCTACGACATAATCGAGCGCACGGTTGCCTGTCGAGAACCGCTTACCCCTTCCGAATGGCAGTTGATAGAGCGTGTCCACAGAAAGCATGTTGGTCGCATCGTAGCCGGCTACCGAGCGGCTTCCGAAGCAAGATATGCAATAAGCGTCCTGTGCTGTGCCACCTTCTGTTCCCCACCAGCCATCAGCGCCCGTGTCAATGGTTTTAGACCAGGTGTAAGCAACGGAATACGAGAAGTCATCTGCATATCGCCTCTCAAATGCGAATTGACCGGCGTTGTAGCTTGAGCGGCCAATGGGGCGATCGTACGGCGTGATAGGCATGTAGGGATACAACGCACGTGACTGCGGATCGCCGGGACCTGGCGTGAGAGCAGCATTGACGTTACCGCCATAGTCAAGGCGCTGCGAAGCCATGCCGACATACTCTACTGTCAGTGCCGTGTTGCTGTTCAGTTGCCGTTGCACGCCGACGTTCCATTGCATTGACAGGGGGGCTCTTCTTTGAGGTTGATAGAAATTCCCAGACTGTGTGAATGGTGTGGGAGCGGGAAGAAATGTTGCGTTCCCCAATGGGTTGGTTGCAGTGATCGTCGGGGTGGCCGACGTTGAACTCGGCAGGTTAAGATCCGCAGGTGACGAAAAAATCCCAACATCCGGCCATGTTGAGGATACGTTTTGCGTCATTTGGTTAATTCCGGCCCAGTTGTCATAGACAACGCCAATAGCCCCCTTAAAGGCTGTTTTGCTCCCGAGCTGGTAGGCAAAACCCACGCGTGGCCCGAAGTCCTGGTAGTCATTCTTCGCGATCTTGCCTGTTGTAGACACCACGACATGATCTGGCAATGTACCATCGCCGGGAATGCAGGGTGCAACATTGGTCACGTTGCAAGCCTGCGGCAACGCCTGGAGAACGTAGGTGCCGTTGCTGTAATCATAATCGCCAATATACGGACCCCCATGAGCGGCATTCAAAGAATCTTTTCCAAATGGCGGGAACAAGGTGTAGTCATAACGCAGTCCAAAATTCAGCGTTAAAGTCGGGGTAACTTTCCAGGAATCCTGACCGTATGCGCTGCCGATACCGCCGAAGCGGGTGGCCACCTCGGAATTCACCATGTAATAGAAAGATGGAATTCCCAGGAGATAGGAAGCCAGCGCCGAACCTTGATTCACTGTGTCGGCTGGATTCGGATCGGCGGTGTTCTGCGCGCCGAAACCAATGTCTGGAAATGCGGTCGTAGCCGCGTTATTCATTTTCGTAAAGCCGCCGCCGAAATGGAGTGTGTGGGTTTTCACGGTTTTTTCCAGGCTCCCACTGTAGTTCCAATCGTCAGTCGCGGTATTTGTGTTGGCGTACTCACCTGGGTTGAAGGAGTAGCCTGAAATCGTCATGGACGGAAGCACAGCTTTATTGGGGACAGAAACCCAATTGCTGATTGTTGGAGCGAGGGCCAGCTCACCTGTGATATCTGTCGACGGGGCGGTAAAGAAATAGGACGAATCCATATACATCGTGGTGTGTGAAAATTGACCCTGGAGAACAAGGCTCGGCGTAAAGACGTGTACGTAGCTGATACCCCAGTCGCGCGACGGGATTGGAACCTTTTCCGGGTCACCTGGAAGACCTGCGGATTCTGTGACTGTACTATTCTGGGCGCTGTAGCGGAAAAATGCGGAGTCGTTTTGTCCGATCTTCTGATCTATTCGGATATTCCATTCGTTCTGCACCTGCGAAATAGGCGTCGTATCCAGCGCATTGTCTCCTGAGCTATCAAATGCCGGACCAGGAGTCGGGTAGGCGAACTTTGCATAGTCAACCAGGTTCTGCTGTATCAGACCCGGCGTAATCTGGTTGCCCGTAAATGGATCACCAATGAACTGCCCTGGATTACTTGGATCAGGCCGAAAACTGAATGGATTGTAAATTTGGGTTGGCCAGCTACTCAGGTTTCCGGAAAGCTCATCTGAGGTAGGAACATGCAACGGATTATTTGAGATTTCGGAAAAGCGATATCCCTGATATGCGAAGAAGAAGAACGACTTGTCCATGCCGTTGTAGTGCGGCACCACCACTGGACCGCCGATGGAACCGCCAAACTGGTTCTGGCTGTATGGAGTTTTAGCAACACCCGTCGGGAGGAAATAGGTGCGGGCGTCGAAGATTTTATTGCGGGCATATTCCCATGCTGAGCCGTGCAGCTTATTGGTGCCCGACTTCGAGGTCACATTGATGACGCCGCCTGTTACCCCGCCGTACTCGGCGCTGTCCGTATGAGAGACGACCTTGAATTCCTGAATGGCATCGACGATAGGCGGCACAGCATAACTACTGATAAATTCTCCGAAGTCATCCATGCCATCAACGAGAAAGAAGTTACTGCGGTTGGTCTGCCCGTTGACAGATGGGAAAACGACATCGGAGCCAATCGCGGCGGCGACCATCCATCCGCCTCCCATTGAGGCTGCGCCCTCGTTGGCGTTCTGACCTGTGCTCACAGGTGACACACCTGGGGTAAGCGAGAGGAGCTGGGTAAAATTACGCCCATTCAACGGGATATCGTCAACCTCCTTCTCTGAAATTACCGTACCAAGGCTGGCGTTCGACACTTCCAGTTGTGGCGATGCTGACTGTACGGTGACCGTTTGCTCTTGTGCTCCCACCGCCAAGGAGAAGTCGATGGTTGCAATTTGGCCGACCGTCAGGGTAAAAGAAGTAACTTCTTTCGCGCCGAATCCTGACGCAGAAGCCTTGATCGTGTACTGGCCCGGGGTGATATTGAAGATGGAATATACTCCAGCGGCATTGGATACCGTGGAGTTCTCCACCGACGTCTGGATATTGCGCAGCACGATTTTTGCCTTCGTAATGACAGCGCCGCTTGGGTCGCGAACAGTTCCGCTGACAGAAGCGGTGGACGATTGCGCGAGGCACTGTCCCGTTGCAATCAGGACGAGAATTGACAGCATGACGGGGAACAGAAGGTTCTTCCTCACGATGCTTTGCGATGTTCTCAGAGCTTCCATTTTGGCCTCCACAAGTCAGGTTCGAAATAACACGTCGTGGGATCGTGTATACACGAGTCCATGCCTCGGAAGCAAGAAAAATCTTTGAGCTGAAATGCCGGTTCCCGGGGAAGGCCCTGCGGAAGATAACAAAGGCGTTGTGGAAAGGCCATACTGGAGCGGAAGAATCGGAAACCGGCAAGAGTACCGGCGACGGCAGAATTTCCTCTGAGAAAAGGCTCCTGTGCATCGCCGTGCATATCCTCCAGTGGGGCGGTGCGCCTGGCACGGAGGGCTCAACGGTTTGAAGGTGGGCTGCTCATACCCCAGATCTGTCGGGCCCCAGATCTGTTGGGGGCGCCGGTATCGCCGGTGCTGTCAAGGATTTGCGCACGGTGGGCGAGGCGACACAAGGAGAACGCGGGTCCGCAGTCTCGCCCCGGGTACGCCGCTCTTTTGGCCGCAACGCAGGTTGCCGGTCTCTCCGATCAGCAACAGCTTCACAAGAGCGGTTCCACGAGATGAACCAATCGGGCCCGCCCCGGGCTTTGCGGTCAGCAGCCTATGCGAGAGAATTTGCGAGCGTACGCAGAGGGGGTATATTGGTTCTCGATCGAAAGACAAGACTGAGATTCCGATCGAGAGCTTTGTGCAGGAGGAGACATTGAGAAAGATTTCGCGTCGCGATGCTGGTAAGGTTTTGCTGGCAGGTTCCGCGGGCTTGCTGACCCCGAGAGTCCGTTTTCTTGCCCAGGCCGAAGCTCTTGCATCCGCCACGCCCAGGCTGGAGTTGTGGTATCGCCAGCCTGCAAAGGAGTGGACCGAAGCGCTCCCCGTCGGCAACGGCCGGCTTGGCGCCATGGTCATGGGCGGCACGGAGCAGGAGCGAATTCAGCTCAACGAGGAGACGCTCTGGAGCGGGGCTCCGTACGATCCGAATACAACCGGAGGGCCAGATGCCTTGCCGGAAATACGTCGCCTGGTGTTCGCCGGCCAATACTTGCAGGCCCACGACCTGTTTGGCCGCAAGATGATGGGTTACCCAACCGATCAGATGTCCTACCAGCCTCTGGGAAATTTGTGGCTCACTTTTCCAGGACACGCGAGCGCGACGGAATACCGCCGCACGCTTGACCTGGACGAAGCTATTGTCCACGTTACTTACAAGGTGGGCGATGTGCAATTTGCTCGCGAGATTTTGTGCAGCCCCGTCGATCAGATCATTGCCGTCCGGCTGACGGCAAGCAAGCCGGGCAGCATCTCTCTGCAGGCCCGCATCAGCGGGGGGATGAATGTGGATCACTCCGAAGGCGAGCACTACACCTCTGACAGTGCGCCACCCAACGGCCTTGTGTTGCGCGGTCACAACGCCTCCGACCAGGGGATCAAAGGGCGGCTGGATTACCAGGCGCGGGTCAAGGCTATCGCCGAGGGAGGAAGTGTTGAAACCGGTTATCAGGAACTGGATGTCCGCCAGGCGAATGCCGTCACACTCTTGATTTCCGCCGCCACCAACTTTGTCAACGCCAAGGATGTGAGCGGCGACCCGGAAGCCCGTGCGATGCAGCCCCTGCGCCATGCCGGCGCAAAAACCTATGTTGAGATCCGCCAGGCGCATGTGACCGAGCACCAGCGGCTGTTCCGCCGGGTTGCGTTCGATCTGGGCGCGACCGGCGCCGCCGATCAGCCGACCGACGAACGGCTGAAGAACTTCGCGACGGCCAACGATCCACATCTCGCCGCGCTCTTTTTTCAGTATGGGCGATACCTGCTTATTTGCAGTTCGCGCCCGGGGACCCTGGCTGCCAATCTGCAAGGGATCTGGAACCAGGACATGAATCCCTGGTGGGGATCAAAGTACACCACCAACATCAATCTTCAGATGAACTACTGGCCGGCGGAAGTGGCGAACCTCGCCGACTGCGCCGAGCCTCTGATGGAGATGGTAGGAGCCATTGTGGAGCCGGGCCAGCGGACCGCCGCGGTGATGTACGGCGTGAAGGGATGGGTATTGCACCAGAACACCGATCTCTGGCTCGCGACCGCACCAATGGACGGCCCTACCTGGGGAACCTTCGCCGTCGGAGGCGCATGGCTTTGCAGCCATCTGTGGGAACATTATCTATTCAATGGTGATCGTAATTTCCTTCAGAAAATCTATCCAATCCTGAAGGGATCGGTGCAGTTCTTCCTGGATACCCTTGTTGAGCATCCGAAGTACAAGTGGCTGGTCACCTGCCCCTCGATGTCGCCCGAGAATTTTCCCAAGCGGGAAGGAAATGAGCGATACCTCGATGAAGCCACGGGAATCAATCTTCCCGGAACCACCATTTGCGCAGGATCGACCATTGACATCCAGATCCTCCGCGACCTGTTTGGACACTATGCGGAAGCTTCAGAACTTTTGAGCGTCGATTCGGGGTTTCGCGACCGGGCTCGCGATGCCAGTCGGCGTCTGCCCCCGATGCAGGTCGGCAAACGCGGAAACTTGCAGGAGTGGTTGGAAGACTGGGGCGACATCGAACCTGAACATCGGCATCTTTCGCATCTCTGGGGACTCTATCCGGGTAGCCAGATATCGCTTCAGGACACTCCCAGGCTTGCGGCTGCCGCCAAACAATCGATCCTGATGCGGGGCGAAGCCGGCATGGGTTTTTCGATGGCCTGGAGGGTCAACCTATGGGCGCGTTTGAGGGAAGGGGATCGCGCCCATAACTCGCTTAAGAAACTGATTGGCGAGTCCATGTTTCCTAACCTTTTTTCGCGCGACGGCAAGGCCCTGCAGGTGGACGCGAACCTGGGAGGTACGGCGGGCATAGCGGAGATGTTGTTGCAATCGCATGCCGGTGAATTGCATCTGTTGCCGGCGCTCCCCTCGGCATGGGGCGCCGGGTCCATCACAGGGCTGTGCGCGCGTGGCGGATTTCAAGTGGATATTGTCTGGAAGGATGGCAAGCTTGCCCATGCCTCAATTCATTCGAAGATGGGAAGAGAATGCCAGTTGCGCACCGCATCCCCAGTGCAGGTGACGTCGGAGGGCAAGGCGGTCGAGGTTTCAGAGCTTGAACCCGGCGTCGTCAGATTCCGCACCCGGTCGGGAACTACGTACGAGATCGCAACCGGCACAAGAGGATAAAGCTTCAGCAATTGGGTTGCACGGATGGGAGTTCGAAATGATTCGCAGAACTTTTCTTCAACTTGGGTCAGCATCCGTGCTTCTCAAAGCTACGGGACTCAGCGCGCTACCGGAAGCCGCGGTGGATCAGGAGGCCAGACACGCATCGAGTTTCTACAAACCGCTGTTATGGCCATCCACTCCTCCCGCGGATACTCCTTTTCACCAGTCGGACATTCTGAAGGGGATTCGATTCACCGGCCGGCACAAGGAATATACGCAATATACCGATGCCGACACCTGGTTCCCAACCTGGGCACAAGATGGAAATCTCTATTCGCCGTTCGAGGATGGCTCTGTGAACCTGCCCGGAGGCGGGAAAATAGAAGCCGATGGAGCGCACGGCAGCAAGGCTACCCAAGGTTACGCAAAGATCACCGGCGACGACCCATTGAACTTGTCGATCGTGCCCCTGGGAAAGCACAGTGCGTCGGCATTACCTTTTAGCGGGAGATACGCGTGCGCCAACTTGAGCTACAACGGAATTTGGTATCTCGGCACTTATTGCTGCGATGTGCCTTCACGTACGGTGGACGGGATGTTCTTCTCCTGGGCTTCGTTGGAGCCCTTTGTAGGATTCAAGATCTCAGAGGACTATGGAAAGACCTGGGAAGACACACCCCATACTCCCTGGTCGCCACTGTTCCCGGAAGTGGCGGATCGTTCCACGGCGCTGAAGGTGCTTGCCGAGCAAGACCGCGATTGGCGGACTTCCGACGTGCGCAGCATCATCCACGGTTTGCCGCAGGTGAAGATCGGCACTCCGCATTTCGTGGACTTCGGCAGGAATATGGAACACTCCCCGGATGGCAAGGCCTACCTTGTTGGGCATGGCACGGTCGAGCCCGATCCCGAGCCTCGCTTCGCCAACAATAACTGGATCGCTGGGGACCAGCTCTTTCTTACCCGGGTTACGCCCACGACCTCGAACATCAACGATGCCTCGCAATACGAATATTTCGCCGGCCTCGACCCGCAAGGCAGGCCAGTATGGTCGCGCGAGTTCTCGCAAATTCAACCTCTGGTTGACTGGAACAATCACTGCGGATGCGTGACCATCACCTACAATGCGCCCTTGCGGAAATACTTGATGTGTGTTGCAGACCCCTGGCCCGGCACCCGGGAGATCAACACTTTCATTCTGGAGTCCAGTGACATTTGCGGACCCTGGAAGATGGTCACTTACATGACGAAGTTTGGGGAACAGGGCTACTTCGTGAACATACCTACAAAGTTCATCAGTGCAGACGGCAGGAAGGGCTGGTTGTGCTACAGCGCCAATTACACCCAGGCGAAATTCAAGGTCAACCCTCCCGGCGGCATCTATTCCATGTGCTTGCACGAGTTCGAACTGCTTTAAGAGTGTCCCGAACAGGGATGCGCGTTGTGTCGGGGAACGACCCGGGAACTTGAGGCCCATACTGCGCCCGTGGACGTCGAAGCTGGCGTTTTTAGAGAAAAAGCATCTCTCCTGTCCGATGAACAGGAACAAGCAAGGCATTTGCTTCGTCAACGGTGCGGCTCTCGATTCCTGAATTTTGGGTTTGAAACGCCCCTTGGGCTGCTTTTCCTCATGGCAAAATGAAGCGTGATGGATGGACCTATGCGTTGTCCGGCTTGCGCAGGGCCGATTCAACAAGGGCTCCCTCGCGATGCGCAATCATACGGAGCTGCGGCGTCAGGGAAAATCTCTTGACAACTTGCCGCGGATCGAGATAATCGTGTCGGAAGGATGAACCAAGTTGGCGCGATTCGGGATCGCGCGCTCGAGTATTCGTGAGGTATGATCCGCAAAAATCTCTTTCAGCACACGCAATTTGACCGGTTCCAGCGTGCCCTGAACTTTGATTTGCAACTTCAGGTCCGCACGGTTGAAAATGCAGCAACTGCCGCTCAGGACACGCAATTCTGCGTCAAGACGATCTTTCCGGACCATCCACTGCCGTAACTGAGGAGCGAAATGAAGCAAGCCTACCGCGGGTTTTGGTGCAGCATGGCAATGGGAATGGCGCTGACCGCTGCCGCCCAGCAACAGTCAATCGTATGGCACTTCGATGAAGAGGCCGGGGCTGCCGTCCATGATTCTTCAGGGGACGTCGACGACCCGATACACGGCTATTTTCTGCGCGTTCCCGGGGTTAGCGGGCAGGCACTTTCTTTCGACGGATATACGACCTCGATCGAGCGTCCAGCGAAAGCCGTTCCGGATGTTGGCGAGTCCTTCACCATCTCCGCATGGGTCGCTCTCGATGACTACCCATGGAACTGGGCGCCGCTCGTGGACCGGGAGTTGGATGACCAGGTGGGCTATGTGCTGGAGATCGATGCATTCGGACATCCAGGCTTTGGCATCGATGTGAATGGCGTGTGGCAGCACCTCACCTCCACGGTTCAGCTGCCTCTGAAGAAGTGGTCTCGGGTGACTGCGACTTTCGACCCTGAGCAGGGCGTCACGCTCTACGTCAACGGCAGTGAGGCTGGAACGCTGAAGACCAGCGGACCCTTCTTTTCGGCCGACAATGCGAGTCTGATTGTTGGGCGCGTCCGCACGCCCACGCTTCCGTTTCCTTCCTGGCTCATTCATCCGCACGATCCCGTCAATTACTCGATCGAGGGCTACCTCGATGAAATCTCCATCCAGCCCGGCGCTCGTTCCGCCGCGGACGAAGCCGCAGCCTTCCAGTCTGCGCACGTCACTAAGGATGACGTAATCCCTTATGCGGTCATGCCTTCAGGTCCGTCCGGCCCTGGTCCGTTCGGCGCCTTTTACGCAACACTGCATTTCAAACCATCCTGGGATCACCTGCGCCGCTTCGGCCCAAACTCGAATGTCGTCGTCAGATTTGAACAGTCGCCCATGCGGCTCGCCTTCTGGGAAGGCCTCAACTATATGCCCGCCTGGGTCACTGAGAACGGCAAGTGGTACAACGAGCAGTCTGTCGAAACCTGGGACGAACCGTACTGCAGCATGGGTGCCCAGGACTGCGAGCCTATGTCTGACAAACAGGACCGCAGTTCGCGTGTGAGCATCATCGAATCGACACCCGCCCGCGCCGTTGTGAAATGGCGCTATTCCCTGATAGAAGCGCGTGGCTACGCCGAAGCCAATCCCGATCCCGACACCGGCTGGGGAGATTGGGTCGAAGAACGATGGATCGTCTATCCCGATGGTGTGGCCATCCGAAAGCAGACGCTGTGGCACAGCGGCCCAGTCACGGCCGAAGAGTATGAGTGGCAGGAGACCATCATTCTTCATAATCCAGGCAAGCACCCCGAAGACGACATTGAGCCCGACGCGCTGACTCTTGCGAACATGCAGGGCCAGGTTCACACCTATAGCTGGATCCCCAAAGTCACCACCTCTTTTGATTATCCGAGAGGGCCTAAGAAGCTTGATCAGCCCATCAATGCCAACATCCAGCTCGTCAACCTCAAATCGCATTACAAGCCATTCGAGATTGTCAATCCGGCAGGAGGCCTGACTTGGCATGTCTACGGCGGCGAGCGCAGCTACTCCATGTTCGAATGGTGGAACCACTGGCCCGTGGCACAGATTGGATCGAGCGGACGCCCTGCAATGGCTGCCGATCGGCCGTCGCACACATCACTTTCCGACATCTACTGGGGCGATTACGAAACAACTGACCACATAGAAACCAAGATCCTGATGACCGGCCTCACCGATCAGGGACCCGATCATCTTCTGAAGCTCGCAAAATCCTGGCTATCGCCCGCGACGGCATCCGCAACCGGAGCCGGCGTCTCAAGCATCAACTACGACCCGACACAGCGCGCCTGGGTTGTAAGCCGGACAGCGGGCTCCCAGAAAGCGCCAATTCAAGTGACACTTGATGCCAGTGAGTCGTCGCCGCTTGTGAATCCGGTGATCGTCGTTCAAGACTGGCAAGGCACAGCTAAAGTAGCAGTCGCAGGACATCCTGAGGCAAATGCAATGCTGAAGGTGGCCAATGAAACCGTTCTGGAGGGCCAGAATCTCGTCATTTGGTGCCCGCTCGAAGACACATCCAGGGTTCAGATTCGCATTGAGCCCGCGGAGAAATAGACCTCATCAGCCACGGAGGGCGGGGTCGTTGGCGAGGCTGCGCATGCTGCCGACCCTCGCATAGACAATTAACTGGACATTGATCCGCGCCGATGGTCCGATACCGGCCAGGCCAGGGCCTTAACATTCGCCGCTGCACGACGTCCAGGCTATTTTCAATAGCCTGATAAAATGGGCAGTCCGTGAAAACTTGCTTGCAAGTCTCTAGTGGTATCGTGTATACATACGCTCATGAAATCCTACAGCCCGAAGCTAGTTCGAGCTTTTCCTGCCACAACGACCTCCGCGTTGCCACGCACAACGCTGGTGTCGACCGCTGTAGAAGCACTGCGCCAGCGAATTATTGACGGCGAGTTTCAAGCGGGAGATCCGCTCAACCAGGTAACCATCGCACGCGAATTTGCCATCAGCCGTATCCCGCTTCGGGAGGCTATGCGTCAATTGGAGGCAGAAGGGCTGCTGCTGTTTCAGCCCGGAAAAGGAGCCGTGGTCTCCGGCCTTTCCTTGAATGAAATTGGCGAAGTGATTGATCTGCGTGCCAAGATTGAGCCGGATATCTTAGGAAAAGCAATTCCGCGCTTGACAACTACAGATTTGGAGCAGGCGACGCGGATTCTAGACGACTACGAGGCGGCATTGAAGAAGAATGAGATTGCCACCTGGGGTGAGTACAACTGGCGTTTCCATTCGACGCTATGCGCGGCCAGTGGATGTTCCATTGCAATGGGGATATTACAAGGTCTCCATCATCTCAATGAACGCTACGCCAAGATCCAGATTTCGGTCACCCATTGGCAACAGCGCGCAGCACTTGAGCATCGCCAGATTCTTGCGGCATGCCGCAAAGGAGACATTCTCCCGGCGAAAAAGGTGCTTAGGGACCATATTCTTAGCGCTGGGCATGCGTTGATCACACTCCTCGAACAGCAGCGGCATTCCAACGAGAAGACTGCAAAGGCAAGATAATCATGTCACCGAAAATAACCCAAGTCCAAGCTTTTCAGGTGGATCTTCCGCTGCACGAAGGCGTCTACAAATGGTCTGGCGGCAAGAGTGTCGCGGTCTTCGACTCAACCGTAGTGGCTGTGCACACGGATGCAGGCATTTCCGGCTATGGAGAAGTTTGCCCGCTGGGACCGGCCTATCTGCCGGCCTATGCTTCGGGGGTGCGTGCCGGTCTAAGGGAGATTGCTCCCCTTATCATCGGCACCGATCCTACCAGGCTGTCCGCCTTAAACGATCGGATGGATCGCGGCTTGCGTGGACATCCCTATGTCAAATCCGCAATTGATATTGCGTGCTGGGACATTTTAGGAAAGCTTGCCGGTCTGCCGGTCGTCGCTCTGCTTGGCGGCCGCTACGGGGAAACCTTTCCGCTCTATCGCGCCATCTCTCAGGAAGAACCGGAGGAAATGCTCCGCAAGGTTTCTATGTATCGCGATGAAGGGTACACGAAGTTCCAACTCAAGGTTGGAGGTGATCCGGATGAGGATATTGCGCGAATCCGGAAGGTTGCACAGGCGCTGACTCAAGGAGATGTTCTGGTTGCGGACGCAAATACTGGCTGGAGCCAGCATCAGGCGCTGCGCGTAGTAGCCGCGGTGCGGGACATCGATGTCTACATTGAACAACCTTGCGCCAGTTACCGCGAATGCCTCACGATCAGGCGTAATACGCACCTCCCATTCATCCTGGATGAAGTGATCGATAGTTTAGAAATGGTTATTGAGGGGATAAACGACCATGCCATGGATGTTGTCAACCTGAAAATCTCAAAGGTTGGGGGCCTCACGAAGGCAAGGCAAGTTAGAGATCTATGTGTCTCTCTTGGAATTGCTTTGACCATCGAAGATAGTTGGGGCGGCGACATCACAACCGCTTCGATTGCCCATCTGGCGCACAGTACGCCACCGGACTATTTGTTCTCGTCGACAGACTTCAACAGCTATGTCACCGTAAGTATCGCCGAAGGAGCGCCGCAGCGAGATGGCGGACGCCTTGCGGCCTCCACCCTGCCCGGGCTCGGTATCGAGCCGAAATGGGATGTACTGGGCGATCCTGTTCTTTCCATTTCTTAGCTGCTGCGAAGCCTTTTTGGGAGGCGATGGCGCGATGACGGATTTCTCACGGAGAAGTTTTGCAAGATTTGCAGTCAGCGCCCTTAATGGCATGGCTCTGCTATGGATTCACCGCACGTCTTGCGCATGTTTAACCGGGCAGGCAAGCTTGGCCTCAAGCCCCATCCATGTGTCTTTGAGGTCCGCGTTGGACGCCATTCCCGCCAGGTTTCCTGGGAATGACGAGCGCTGGAATAGAAACATGCGGAAGATTCAGAAGCTGGACGGCACGGCATCGAAACGGCGTATGTCCTCTGCGGAACATCATCCTGAATTCCTTGATTGATGGCTTGAGTGGAATATCCACGAGCTAATTTGTTCGCAGGACGAACTTCGCATTGGCGCTCTTTTGCCGTATCGGCGTTTCCTTAATTCATTGAGTCGATCGGAAAGATGCGTCAAGCCGATTTTTGGGGAATAGGAAACTCCGATCACATCTTTCTATATCTCCGGTTGCTTATCGAGAATTGAGAGGCCTATATGAAGCGACGTGATTTTATGAAAACCATCGCAGCCGGCGTTTCTGCGCTCTCGGCTCCTCGCCTCGCTCCTGCTGCTTCCCAGCTCCTTTCTGCCGATAACGACGCTGGTCGAGAAGCGCCCGGCAACACGTTGCTCTGGTATCGGCAACCTGCCGGCAAGTGGGTTGAGGCGCTTCCCTTGGGAAATGGGAGATTGGGCGCGATGGTCTTTGGGGGCACGGCCACTGAACGAATTCAGCTCAACGAAGATACCGTTTGGAGCGGCGGTCCTTATGACCCGACCAACCCCAAGGGGCGCGAGGCGCTTTCCGAAATCCGCAGGCTCGTATTTGCCGGCGAGAATCTTAAGGCACATCGACTCTTTGGGCGCTCGATGTTTGGATCGGCTATTCCGCAGATGCAGTACCAACCACTGGGAGATCTCTGGCTGACGTTCTCAGGACAGGGCCACGCGCTGAAACACCAGGCTCAATTACGAACAGACATGGCGCACCTTGAGCCCAATCCCGTTTTTGATTACCGGCGCCAGTTGGATTTGGATGAAGCTATCGTAACAATCAAATACAGGTTGGGCGACGTCACATTCAAGCGGGAAGTGTTTGTAAGCGCTGTGGATCAGGTCATTGTGGTTCGATTGACTGCGAACCAACCAGGAAAAATCTCATTTTCCGCGGCGTCGATTGCAGGTAATGAGCAACAGCGAAGCGACGACGCGCTCTACGATGCTATTTCACCAAACGAAATCATGGTGCGCGGCCGTGCGATGTCCGATGAAGACATTCACGGCCAATTGCAATATTGGACGCGGGCCCGCTTTGTCGCCGAGGGAGGAGCCATCAAGGCCGAGGACAGCACAATCAATGTTGCAGAGGCCGATGCTGTAACAATTCTGATTGCAGCGGGAACAAGCTTTATCAATTACAAGGATGCAGGCGGGAATCAGGAAGCAAGGATAAAGCAGCAGTTGGAAGCAGCTTCAGCGAAGCCCTATGCGGCATTGCGCAGTGACCATGTGGCCGAGCATCAGAGGCTTTTTCGGCGGGTGCGGCTGAACCTTGGCTCATCGAAAACTGCGAGTCTGCCCACCGATGAACGGCTGAAGAGTTTTCCGCAGACAAACGATCCAGCTCTGGCAGCTCTCTACTTTCAGTTCGGTCGGTACATGTTGATTGCAAGCTCACGGCCAGGGTGCCTGCCTGCAAATCTGCAAGGGATATGGAACGACTCCAATATGCCTTCATGGGGCAGCAAGTACACGACCAACATCAATCTCCAGATGAATTATTGGCCGGCGGAGCCGGTGAATCTGTCTGACTGCGCAGAGCCCCTGTTTCAGATGATTGCCGACATAGTGGAACCAGGAAGCCGGGTGGCTGAAATAAACTATGGCGCCGGGGGCTGGGTGTTACATCAGAATACGGATCTCTGGCTGGCCTGCGCCCCCATGGATGGCCCCACATGGGGGACCTTTGCGACCGCCGGAGCCTGGTTATGCACGCACCTGTGGGAACACTATCTGTTTAATCGCGACCTCGACGCTCTGAAGAAGTTTTATCCCCTTATGAAGGGCTCGGCACAATTTTTCCTCGATACCCTGGTGGAGCATCCGGAGCACAAATGGATGGTGACGTGTCCCTCGACCTCCCCGGAGCACTTCCCTCAGACCCCTTCGGAAAGCGTTCCTTTCTGGGACGAGGTGACGAACCTTCACCTGAAGGGAACTACGATTTGCGCTGGACCAACAATCGATATGTCGATTCTGAGAGATCTTTTTGAAGGCTGCATTCAAGCAAGCACGATTTTGGACGTGGACGCGGGCTTCCGTCAGCAGCTCCGGGATACTCGGCAGAAGCTCGCACCTTTGCAGATCGGTAAGTGGGGCCAACTTCAGGAATGGCTTGAAGACTGGGATGACCCCGAGGATCATCACCGCCATCTCTCTCCCCTTTGGGGTCTTTATCCCGGCCATGAGATTACTCCGAGGGGAACACCTAAACTTGCAGCAGCAGCGTCAAAGCTATTGCAAGCGAGAGGCGACGGCGGTCCAGGCTGGTCAATGGCCTGGAAGATTTGTCTTCGCGCCCGCCTTCTCGATGGGGAGTATGCCTACCGGGAAGTTCAGAAGTTACTAACTCTCGTAAATAAGGATGAAACCAGTTATACAGACGGAGGCACTTATCCGAACCTGATGAATGCCCTTCCCTTTCAGATTGATGCAAATCTAGGGGCGACTGCCGGTATCGCCGAGATGCTGCTCCAGTCCCATGCCGGGGAGATCCACCTTGTCCCGGCTCTTCCGAAGGCGTGGGCTAACGGGTTCGTCAAGGGCCTGAAGGCGCGTGGAGGTTTTGTGGTCGATATGGAGTGGAAGAGCAATAGAATCGTCGCTGCCTCGATTCATTCCGGACAGGACAGTCCCTGCAGAGTGCGCATTTCAGGAGGACTCTCCGGAGTCTCCGCGTTGAGTGCCCCGGTTCCTTTTGTACCCCTGGAAAACGATCTCGTCGAGTTCAAGACGACTGCAGGTGGAACCTACTCCCTGCACCCGAGAGCTATTGCTCCCAACTAATCGCAAAGCAACCGGGGAGTTGGCACTGACACGAAGCCCAGCTCCAACACAATTTTGACGCTTGAGCCGAGATCAGAAGTTACACTTCTATCCATGGACTGATCCAGGTCATGCGGGAGCAAAGCAGTGATGAGCTGCCAGGCAGTCTTCTAATTACCCAGGGAGCATGAATTATGACGAAGCGACTCGCTCGATTGAAAGCTGTTTCTCTGATGCTATCGATCTCAATCGGTGTCTGCGCTCACGCCAAGACATCGCCGAAGCTCGCTGAAACGCTCGACCAAATCTTCAATAAGCATGAATTCGACGTGAAGAGTTTTGGACCAGCGCGGTGGCTCGACGGAGGAGTCGCCTACACGACAGTGGAACCATCCGCAGCCTATCCGGATTCTGAGGCTGAGGACATCGTGCGTTACGAGACCGCCGATGGGGCGCGAACGGTGTTGGTTTCTGCTTCCCGCCTTGTCCCGGCGCCGGCTACGACACCTATTCGCATCGATGACTATGCGTGGTCCAAAGACAGCAAGCTCCTCCTTATCTACACGAACTCACAAAAAGTGTGGCGGCAAAAAACCCGTGGTGATTATTGGGTGCTGAACTTAACAAGCGGGAAGCTGCAGAAGCTTGGAGGCGACGCTCCAGCCGCCTCGCTCATGTTTGCACAATTCTCGCCAGATGGGCACAGCGTGGCCTATGTGCATGCCAACAACATTTATGTACAGGACCTGGAATCGGGAGCAATCAGACCTCTAACCACCGACGGTTCGGCGGAGTTGATCAACGGAACTTCCGATTGGGTCAATGAGGAGGAGCTCGACATTCGAAGCGGCTTTCGGTGGAGTCCGGACAGCCTGTCGATTGCCTATTGGCAATTCAATACGAGCGGTGTCGGTGTCTACACGCTCATCAATGACACCGCGGAAGAATACCCCACCTTGAAGCAGTATCCATATCCGCAAGTGGGAACAACGAACTCCGCTGTCCGCGTTGGCGTCATCGGCGTGGATGGAGGATCTACGCATTGGATGGACGTTCCGGGAGATCCGCGAGAACACTATATCGCGCAGATGGCGTGGGCCGGTAACTCGAATGAACTGGCTCTCGAAGTGCTGAATCGGCTTCAGAATAGAGATACAGTGCTGCTGGCGGATGCGCACACAGGATCCGTCCGGACAATTCTTGAAGACGAAGATGCGGCATGGGTAGATCTGGTGGGCTCGTTCCCATGGGCCCATGATGGAAAAAGTTTGCTCTGGTTGAGTGAGCGCGACGGATGGCGTCATATCTACAGTGTTTTGAAGACAGACGGGCCTTTGCAGTTACTGACACAAGGCGCCCTGGACGTCATTGATGATATTTCAGTCGATGATCAGAACAACTGGTGTTATTACATCGCTTCCCCCACAAATGCTACGCAACGCTACCTCTATCGCGTACCCCTCGACGGCCACGGTCCCTCTGAACGCATAACACCTGCGGACGAACCTGGTAGCCACACCTACGACATTTCACCTGATGGCCAATGGGCTTTTCATACTTACTCGACTGCCGATCACCCGCCGGTAACAGATCTGATTCGTCTTCCCAGCCATCGCAGGATGCGGGTTCTCGAAAGTAATGACACTTTAGCGACAAAGGTGAAGTCACTGATCCCGTCGCCGACGCAGTTCTTCCAAGTGCCGATCAAAGGCGGGGTTACCCTCGATGGCTGGATGATCACACCACCGCATTTCGATCCGGCAAAGAAATATCCGGTTCTGGTTTTTGTTTATGGCGAACCGGCGGGAGTTACTGTGACTGACAAGTGGGGCGGCGACACAACGCTATTTCACCGTGCCATCGCAGACGACGGGTATATTGTCTTAAGTTTTGACAATCAGGGTACGCCCGCGCCAAAAGGTCGCGCCTGGCGCAAGATTGTCTTTGGCAGCCTTGGTCCGCTTTCCTCTGTGCAGCAGTCTGAAGCCATACTGAGATTTGCCGAAGGACACTCCTTTATCGATCGTTCCCGGATGGCTATTTGGGGGTGGAGCGGAGGAGGCTCGAATACATTGAATTTAATGTTCCGATATCCCGGCCTCTTTGCAGTAGGTATGGCCGTGGCCCCGATGGCTGACCAGCGACATTACGACACGATATACCAGGAGCGCTACATGGGTTTGCCGGCAGACAACCCCAAGGGCTACTACAACGGGTCGCCGATCAACTTTGCTCAGGGACTGCAAGGGAAGTTACTCATCGTCCACGGTTCAGGAGACGACAACTGCCATTTCCAAGTTACAGAGTTACTGGTCAATCGGCTCATTGCACTTGGGAAATCGTTCGACTTTATGGATTTCCCGAACCGCACGCATGCTTTGTCAGAGGGACCTGGATCTTCCTTTCACCTGCGTAACCTGCTCGCACGATATCTGGAGGAACACATTCCTCCTGGTGGATCGTCCCAATGAGGGGCGGGATAACAGCAAACATAGAGAACTCGGGATTCAATCCGGAAAACGGGTTGTTTGGCCACCCTCCCGGCCTGATGTTTCTTTTCCTGGTGGAGATGTGGGAGCGCTTCTCCTATTACGGCATGAAGGCATTGCTGGTGCTGTATCTGGTCAATGCTCAGCGGTGGTCGATCAGTCGCGCCGCCACTCTCTACGGCAATTACACGGCTCTCGCGTATATTGCTCCCATGCTTGGGGGCTACATTGCGGACCGGTATCTTGGGACTCGACGGTCTTTGCTTTGGGGTGGTGCGATTATCGCATGCGGCCATTTCACACTGGCTTTTCGAGCAGGCTCCTCGTTCTATCTTGGTCTTGCCCTCATCATTCTAGGTACCGGGCTATTCAAGCCCAATGTTTCAACGATGGTCGGTCAGCTGTATGCGCCGGACGATAAGCGGCGCGACGCCGGCTTCACCATCTTCTTTATGGGTATCAGCGTAGGCGCGCTTCTCGCTCCGTTGGCCTGTGGCTACCTGGCGCAAAGAGCCGGGTGGAATTATGGGTTTGGGGCCGCCGGCGTGGGAATGGTGCTTGGCTTGGCACTGTACCTTTGGGGCCGGGGGCGCTACCTGCCAGGAATTGGATATGGACCCGTCCGTACAAATGAAGAAGCCGAGAGAGCTACCCCGTCTACTCCGGAAGACCGCAAAAGGATATGGGCCGTCATTATTGTCGTAATCAGCACAATTCCTTTCTGGGCATGCTATGAGCAGGTGGGCAGTTCACTAAGCCTGTTTGCGGACAGGCACGTCGCGCGGAATCTAGGGATCTTTGTGATTCCCACCAGTTGGTTTCAATCGATTAACCCCATCGTCATTTTGGCCTTCGCCCCTTTGCTCGCCTTTTTGTGGGAATATTTGGAGAAGAAAAGACGAGAGCCATCGGCCCCAACAAAAATGGCAGCTGCATACTTGCTCCTTGCCATCGGTTTTGGTTTCGCGACCTGGGCGGGTTTCCGTAGCGAGACTTTGCTCCTGGTTAGTCCACTTTGGTTCGTTGCGACGGATCTGTTTCGCTCCTGGGGCGAACTATTGCTCTCGCCTGTTGGACTTTCCTATGTAACTGAAATCGCGCCTAAACGCTACGGCTCGCGGCTCATGGCAGCATGGTTTCTAGCAGAAGGGATCGGCAATAAGTTCGCAGGGTCGATTGCTTCGTATTCAGCTTCCATTCGCCCCGGAAGGTTTTATGCGATTTTTGTCATCCTTGCCCTTGTTTCCGTGGTTGCATTGATTGCGCTCATTCCATGGCTAAAACGGTTAGCCAAAGCCGGCTCAGCAAATTCAGACGGGGGACAGGTGTAAGTGCTGGTCTGAACTATCTTGCCAGTCGAATTTTTGACGATTGTGTCCAAGTTCGCGCCTTGTGGATACGACTTGCACGATGACCGCATGAGGCTGATCTCATTTCCGGCCTGCTTTACCATGGCAATACCGTGCGCTGGATGAGGGTAATTATTTGCAAAGGGGTCGTGCGAGGGGCTTGCTTTCCCACATCTCTGCGAGAGGCGGCGCACCCGGCACTCGGCACCCGGCCACCCGCCGATCTCCCTCACGATCTATAGAATTAACTAGAACCGTTACCGAAACAGATGATTGCAGTTTCTTCATATGAACTTTGCCATCGAGCGGCGAGGACTCAGTGAAATTCACGAATGACGCAAAATCGACGATAGAAACGTTCGCCAAGCATACCGTATCCGGTTTCCGTGCATTTGGAAATCCTGAATCTGTTGACGTCGAGCGTTTTCCGACCCGGGTGCGAGGTCGTTTCCCGTCTTTAGATGGCCTCCGAGCGGTAGCAATTCTTCTAGTGATTCAGTCTCACTTGGCAGGCGGTCGATACATCCTACCAGGTTGGGGAACCGGGCATTTTCCCCTACGATTTGCGTATGGTCATCTGGGCGTTCGGATATTCTTCGTTATATCCGGGTTTCTCATAACAACACTCTTGCTTCAGGAACACGACAAGCAAGGCAGAATTTCACTAAAACAGTTCTACATTCGGCGCGCACTACGAATTCTCCCTGCCAGCTACGTGTTCATGCTTGTACTGATCATCCTCGCCGGTATGGGGGTACTATCGATCCCACTAAATAGTTTCCTTGCATCGTTCCTTTACGTGCGGAATTATTTTGGCGGTGGAGACTGGTATACAGGTCATTTATGGTCGCTCTCTGTGGAAGAGCAGTTCTATCTGATTTGGCCTGCCGCGATGGTGTCGCTTGGAAGACGTCGTGCGGTCGTGGTGGCATTCTGCACTCTACCTGCTGCCTGCCTTTTGCGGTTCACTCGTCCTTACTTTGGATTCGAGACAAACATGGACGGGCTTGCCTGCGGCTGCATTCTCGCCTGCCTGTGGGGTTGGCTCGGGCGGAATGAGGGGTACCAGAGATTTCTACGCTCCAGACTCTTCTGGGTACTTCCAAGCGCCATACTTGCTAGTGTGGCGCTCGTGCGGTATGAAGGCACATTCATAGCAATTACCGGGATAACCCTCACCAACATACTGATTGCAGCCTCGTTGGAACGATTCGTACGCTACCATCGCCTTAGTGCGGCTAATCTTTTGAATTCACGTCTTGCGGTATATTTGGGAACACTGAGCTATTCACTTTATCTATGGCAACAGTTGTGGATTGTTCGTAAGCGTACGCCCTTCCCCTTCTGGCCGTGGAGAGCGTCAAGCGTAAAGATCGGCTCATGGCGGATGAGTTAGAGATAAATTCCGGTCGTCGTGTTCGTCGATGGCGATCGGTTTCCGA
>Ga0181520_10000819_pt1 | contig 67010 bp, 62 predicted proteins | sample PEATcosm2014_Bin_29_FD_132451 | JGI IMG/M metagenome (GOLD analysis project Ga0181520, IMG submission 132451) | Peatland microbial communities from MTU Mesocosm Facility, Houghton, MI, USA - PEATcosm2014_Bin02_30_metaG | ecosystem: Environmental > Terrestrial > Soil > Wetlands > Peat | place...
ATATCGCTTGGATAGGATTTTCTTGGCTCCATCCTCTACTATTACTGCACTGGCAACAGTACAAAGATCACTTTTCTGGCGTCTTCGCAATATCCGGTCTCAAGATCGTAAACAGGTTCTAAGGAAGCTTGGCGCATCCAGAAGAGTACATATTGGCGCAACGAGTATATTGGTGGAACTAAGCTCTAGCCAAAGTGAGTCGAATGTGTTAATGTGTTGGTTTGCAACCATAGCCAGGGAAGCTATAAAAGTAACAACGTCAGAGACTTGGCCGGGACTTGGCTGGGCCGCTGGCTGCGGAAAAACCACCCAGCGGAAGCAGGAAACGGAATGCCCGACTACATCTATCTTCTGGAAAACAAACTCTCAGCCGACCAGCAAAGCGCTCTGCGCCAACTGCGCGACGTTGCCCGCGAAGCCGACACAATTCTGTTTCTTACGGGCGATGCGGTGCGTGAGCTGACTAGCGGCAGCCCCGTTCGTTCGCTGGAAGTCGCGGTGCGTGGAAACGCTCTCAAGCTCAAGAAAGCAATCACGAAACTCGGCGGCAAAGTCTGGGGCGAAGACGAAGAGGCCAGCACAATCTACCTTTGCTTTCCCGGCACGGTACGTGTCGATCTGGTCAGTATGCATCGCGTTGAGTATCCCAAGCCGGGCAAGGCCGTCTACCATCCCGCATCGATCCTGGAAGATCTTCGCCGCCGCGACTTCACTATCAACGCGATGGCTATCTCGCTGAATGAAGGCTCCTTCGGGCTGCTGATGGATCCGATGAACGGCGTCGCCGACCTGGAAGCGCAGACGCTGCGCCTGGTGTCAAATTACGGCTTTCTGGAAGAGCCGTCGCTGCTGATTCGCGCCACGCGCTACAAGGCGCGGCTGGGATGGGAGATGGACCCCAAGACCCAGACCCGCTACACCAACGCCCGTGAGGAAGGCGTCATCGAATACCTCACCCCGCAGGCCCGCCGTCAGGAGTTGGAGCAGATTGGCCACGAGGGCGATGGACTGAAGGTCTTGAGTGCGCTCGAAGCTGAGGGCTGGATGGAGGCGCTCTTTCCGGCATGGACCACGGCCAAGGCCAACCAGCAGGGGCTGACGGAGCTGAATGAACTGGCCGCCGAACTGCTGGCGCAGGGCGTCCATGCCGATAGATCCGCCGCGCAGATGCGCCTGCTCACCAGCGGGTTGAGCGGTAGGGAACTTGCCAATCTGAAGAAGCAGATGCTGCGTCCTGGCTTCGTCGAAGAGTGGGAGAGCCTGGACTCTCTGGCCTCCGGATTTGCCAAAGTCCTGCTCTCCAAAGAAAAGGCCAAGCCGTCAGTCGGCTACAAGCTCTTCACTAGCTATGACCCCGAAGCTATTCTCTGGCTTGGATTTACCAGCAAGGACGAGGCCGTTAAGCAGCGCTACCATCTCTTCCTCAAAGAATGGCCCGAGGTTCGACAGAGGATTCCTCATGCTCTGATGCAGGAGATGCGCATCACGCCCGAACTGCCCGCTTACAACGAAATCGTGCATACTTTCTTTCTGGAGTTGATTGACGGCAAACTCACCACGCCGGAGGAGGCGCGCGCCTTTCTTGAGCCGCATTCTCCGCCCGCTCCGCCGCCTCGGGAGGTCATCAAGCGGCCCCGCGCCAAGCGTGGAGCGGAAGCCAAGATCAAGGAGGACTCCTTCGACGACGAAGAAGAGCCGGCAGATGCCGCCGATGATGAGGACGATCTCGACGACATCGGCGGAGACGATGATGAGATCGATCTGGGCATGATCCTGCCCAAGGTCGAAATGGATGTTGATCTTGATGACGCCGACGCAGACGATGAAGATGATGATGAGGATGAGCACCCCAAGCCGCCCGCGCCGAAGCCCGCGGCCAAACAGTCCGCCGCTCCGGCGAAGTCTTCTGAGGCATTGAAACCGCAAGCGGCTCCAAGCTCCAAGGCTCAACTGAAGCAAGAGAAGCCAGCGCCGGCAAAAGTTGAAGCCAAGCCAAAATCCGCGCCAGCCCCGGCCAAAGCGGCCCAGGCTTCCGCGAAGAAGCCCGTGCCTTCCGCCAAGCCCGCGGCAAAGTCCCCTGTGAAGGCTCCCGCGAAGCCAGCGGCCAAACCAGCTCCCAAGCCTCCGGCCAAAAAGCCTCTCGCCAAGACATCGGCGAAGGAGACGGTTAAGGCTTCAGCGCCCAAATCCGCGCCGGCAGCGAAGAAGAAGCCTGCACCCAAGACTACCAAGCACGCGGCCAAAAAGCCCGCGTCCAAGCCGGCAAAGAAGCGCTAACTGTCGGCAGACTTTTTGGACGCAGTCGGCAGCCGGACCGCGCATTCAATGTTGGCTTGATTGAAGAGGACCGACGTCCCTAGTGGCATCGAATCCGAAGATCGCCTTCTTTGCCAGGAAAGCCCGCTCAAGTGTAACGCGAGAAATCCATGCAATCAGAATGCTAAAGCCGATTCCACAAATCGTCATGGCGCATTGTGTGAGTTGCGGACGATGCCACACGTCAAGCTTTGCATTTATTTTTTCGCTCAAAGCAAAGCGAAGAATGATTAAGTGAAAGAGATAGAGGCCGTAGCTGATGAATCCAAAAAACGCAAGTGTTCGATTCATAAAGAAAGCGCGGTGCAGAAGACGCCCGGTATTCTCTGAAACCAGAGCCGTCAGCAGCAAGCCTGTAGAGATCAGCGCGACGGCGGTAAATAGAAAGGGAGAATAATTCCGGCCAATAGAAAAACCTAGAGGATGGCTTGCTATGGAGAGAGCCATGCCGGTCAGCAGAAGGGCGCATCCCGTCAAAAGCAAGGTCTTCCGCTTTGGTTTGGATGACCGCAGCCACAGCGCAACAATTGCTCCGCAGAGAAGTCCGTCGCAGTGTGTCAGCGAGTTGACATAGATAGTCACCGGAGATATGCCGCAGTGAATGGCCCACAGGCGGAGAAAAGGCACCAGAAGGAAAACCGAGAAGAGGCACGGCATCGCAAGCCGCGCGGAGATGGAGCGAATCACCGCCGGCCAAACCAGATAAAATTGCTCCTCGATAGCCAGTGACCAGGTGATTGAAAGAAATGGAGAAGAATAAAGTCGAGATCCGAATAGATTTTGAATCATCAGCAAATAGACCCAAAGTCCGATCGGTTCATTGGGCATAACATGACTCGCTCCACCCGCGCACCACTTCAAAAATGGAATGGCGCCAAACGCGAAAAAAAGAACGAGCATATATACAGGCCAGATGCGAAGAACGCGGCGTCCATAAAAGCGCCCGTAGTAACTCCTGCTTTCACGGCTGTCCCATAGGATGCCGGTGATCAGAAAGCCCGATAAAACAAAAAAGAGGTCCACGCCTGCCCAGCCCTGACTGGTTACCGGCTCAAGCGTTCGAGGAAGGCTGTGCGCAGCGTGACAGATCATCACCATCACAATCGCCAGACCGCGCAGCCGATCCAACTGCGGAATCGATCCTGGCAACTGATACTCAGAGCTTGAATCCAGCGCAGCGGCAGGCATTGAAGCAGGAGTCCGCATCATATCTCCATACAAAAATAGAATACTGATAAAAACTGCGGGATAGTGTGTAGGCGCATCATTGCCGGCAGCCGCGTTTGGATTTTCTCCGTTGTTTAGTTGAAAGCAACGCACCTAAGGTGTTCGCCAAGGCTTGGCGGCCTTCACAAACTCGTTGGCGACGTTAATCGCGCCGACCTGGCCGGAGAGCGGACCCACTCCTTTACCGGCCAGCAGCACAATCGACGAAGCCTGGTGCTTCAGCTCAAAGGGAAAATCCCACATAAAAGTGTAACCGACGATGAGGATCGCATCGGCAATCTTTGCGTCGTCGACGATGCTGATGTTGAGCGAGGCAAAATCCTTATTGCGCGCCAGCGTGGCCTTCAAATCTTCGCTGCCGAAGTACTTAGCCGCGTGCGCATCCACATACATCGTTTTGAAGTGGCGAAGAATGAACTCGCGATCCTGCGAGCTGCTGAGAGCTGCGCCGGTATCTGTCATCGTTTCAGGCGGCCGCATTACAGAGACGGCAGCCGGTTGCACATCCAACGCCGGCTTGACGGAAACGGGCTGCACTGGAACAGGAGGCGCGACGGCAGCAGGCGCAGCACCGGGTTGCGCCGACACTAACTGCGAGCCGTTGGCGAAGCTCTTCGACGGAAGCGCTTCCATCAGCCCGATAACATTTTCGATGGGAACAGCGAGGTTGAGGCTTCCGCCGCCGTTGAGCGGCCCGGTGACAAGGCCGAGTGCGCGGCCCTTGGCATCGATCAGAACTCCTCCGCTTGCGCCCGGTGAAGCAGGAGCGGTGAATTGTTGAACGCGGAAGCCCGTGCCCGCGCCGGGAATCTCATCGGCCAGCCGGTAGGCAGCGAGGACACCGGTTGAAGTAGACCACGGCTGCAATGCGGCATGAAAGACAGAGAGAATTGGATCGCCGGGACCAACGTCTGCGGCTCTGGCGATTGGCAGTACAGGAAGGCCGGAGGCGGTGACGCGAATCGCGGCGACATCGCGGCGTTCATCGTAGCTAAGCAGCATGACGCGATCAAAGACCTCGCCGGATTTGAAACGCACCTGCACGGCGTATGCGTTTTTGATGAGATGGTACGAGGTGAGCAGGTCGCCGTCGGCGTAAACGACCAGAGCCGCGCCTGTGGCTGCGTTCGTCTCGCCTGGGGCCTGCGAGGCCAGCACCATGGCAACGGCGGGCGCTGCCTTCTCGGCGACCTGGGCCGGAGTCGCGGCAGGCGCGGGCGCTTGCCCCGCGCAAGGGATAAAAAGACCTGAGATCAAAATAATAAGGCAAGTTAGATCGAGCTTCCGCATACTATCTCTCCACTGAGAACAGAAAAGATTCCAAAGAGGAGAGTATAGCGCAGTAGGTTCACTGCTCGTCCTTGCCCGGACGCAGCATCAGCGCCTTGATGGCTTCGCGCGGATCCTTGCCTTCGTTCAGGATCAGTTCCATCTGCTCGGCGATGGGCATTTCGATGCCGTGCCGGCGTGCGAGGCCGAGCGCGGCGCGGGTGGTCAGAACGCCCTCTGCGACCTTGCCGCCGAGGCTCTCCAGAATCTCCGGCAGCTTGCGTCCCTGGCCCAGCGCCTGACCGACGGTGCGGTTGCGCGAGAGCGAGCCGGTACAAGTGAGTACGAGATCGCCGACGCCGGAGAGTCCCGCCAGCGTCTCGCGCCGTCCGCCGCAAGCTACGGCGAGCCGAGTTATCTCGGCAATGCCGCGTGTCATCAGCGCAGCGGCTGGATTGTAGCCGAGTCCAACCCCCGCTGCGACACCGGCGGCAATCGCAATGACGTTTTTGAGCGCGCCGCCCAGTTCGACGCCGATCATATCCGTTGAGGTGTAGATGCGCAGCGTCTCAGAGGAAAACTCCTGCTGAATGCGCGTGGCGATCTTGGCGTCATCGAAGGCGACGGTGACGGCTGTGGGTTGGGCCTGGGCAACTTCAGGAGCAAAGCTCGGCCCGGAAAGCGCGCCGATGGGCAGCTTGAGTCCGCTTTCCGCCAAACTGGTCGCAATCACTTCGCTCATGCGCAGATAGCTGCGGTCTTCCACTCCCTTGCTGGCGCTGACGATGATTTGGCCGTCGCGCAGATGCGGGAGAAGGCGAGCGAGAGTGGAACGCAGAAACGCCGAGGGAACCACGGAGACGATGATCTCCGCTTGGGCGACGGCAGCGTTGTCCGCTGTGACGGCAATCTCCGGCGGCAGCGGAAAGCCGGGCAGGAAAAGTGTGTTCTCGCTGGCCTCGGCAATCAGCTTTGCCTCTTCGGCGCTGTGCGACCAGAGCGTCAATTCGTGGCCGCCGCGACGATAGAGCGAGAGGGCGATAGCAGTTCCCCAGCCTCCGTTCCCAACAACGACAATGCGGCTCATGCGGTTTTCCTGGCTCCGAAGCGCGACTCTGTGCCCGCGATCAGGCGGCGGATGTTCTGATGATGCTTGACGATGAGGATGAGGGCGACGGCGATCTCGACGGCGATGAAGAAGCGCGGGCGGTCGCCGCGAACCATGAAGTATGCAAAGGCCGGAAAACTCGCCGATCCGAGGATCGAAGCCAGCGAGACATAGCGGCTGATCGCCAGAACCACAAAGAAAACGGAGATGGCGGCCAGCGCGGCCCAGGGCGTTGCGGCCAGAAAGACTCCGAAGCCTGTGGCGACGCCCTTGCCACCGCGAAAGTTGAGCCAAACCGGAAAGACGTGGCCGAGTACGGCGCAAAGAGCGGCCAGCGCCTCCGCGTCACGCAGCGGCCAGCCGTGCAACAGCAACCCGCCAAGCAGCGCGCCCAGCCAGACCGCCGAGCAGCCCTTCAGCATATCCAGCAAAAAGGTGGCCGCGCCCAGCCATTTGCCGCCGGAGCGCAGCACGTTGGTGGCGCCGATATTGCCGCTGCCCGCCTCGCGAATGTCCTCGTGACGGAAGAGGCGCATCAGCAGGTAGCCGGTGGGAATGGAGCCGAGCAGATACGCGGCTGCGACGATAAGCAGGCTTGCAAAAACCATAACGAAAGTGAGTTTAGCAGGTGGACCTTCTTGCGCCCTAGCGCCGCGAGAGAGCCTGCCGCGCCGTCCGCACCTCGGCGGCCAGCACCTCGAGAATCATCAGCGACAGATGCGGATCGCTCTGCATCAGGCTGGTGAACTCCTCGCGGGAGACAAAACTCAGGCTCGTGCCAGTGCGGGCCGTCGCCGTCAGCGTATACGGCTCGTTGCCGATCAGCCCCGGCAGCCCCAGCAGCGAACCGGCGCACGCCGCAATCCGCATTACCTCGTCGCCCTTCGGCGAGGCCATCGTTAGCGTCGTCTCGCCCTGCTTCACGATATAAAGCCCTTGCGGAATCTCGCCCTGGCGGAAGAGAACGCAGCCATCTTCGCATTCGATAGCCGTAGACCGCTTGTCGAGGGCCTGAATCAACTCCGGATTAGCGACGAATGCGTTGGGGTCGAGCTTCATATGCGGCCTCCGTCGTTGAAAGTGGGGAAGACCGGTTTGCCAGTCTGTCCCTATCTTTTCATCGCAGGAAACACGCTGTAGGTGATTAGCGTCACATACTAATGGTTAACAACCAGCCCTGCCCATCCGCTTATGCCGCACTCCGCTTCACCCGCAGATTGCCCAGCGCATACTCGATGTAGCGCGGATCAAAATGTACAGCCTCGCCCATGAAACGGCAGGTCGCCACCACCTGATCGACGATGAACTTCGGCTGAAAGGCCGCCAGATCAAGCCCTTTCTCCGTCCGCAGCTTGTGCATGATAAATGCGACCACTCCTTCCGGCAGCGCCAGCCCATGCCGCTTGCACTCCTTCTCGAAGATACGCCGGTAAATCTCCTCGCTGGGCGAGCCGATCTCGATCTTATAAGGCAGCCGCCGCAGAAAGGCCGGGTCCATCAGGTCTTCCGGCTCCATATTTGTCGAGAAAATCACCAACTCTTCAAATGGAACTGTAAAGCTCTTGCCGGTATGCAGCTTAAGATAATCCACCCGGCTCTCCAGCGGCACAATCCAGCGATTCAGCAGGCTCGTCGGAGTGGCCAACTGGCGGCCAAAGTCGTCAATGACGAAGCAGCCTCCCAGCGCCTTCATGTGCATTGGAGCCTCGTAGAAGTGGCCGGTCGCGTCATAACGCAGGTCCAGCATCTCCAGCGTCAACTCGCCGCCGGTCACCACAAAGGGTCTGTGGCTGGGCACCCAGCGCGCGTCGTACTCCTCCGAGCGCACAAAGGAGAGACCTTCGTCGCTCAACTCCGTCGGACTTACCGCGGTATGAATGCTCGGATCGTGGAAGCGGATAATCTGACCCTCCACGAGGATCGAGTACGGCACATAGATCACATCGTTGAAGACGTTGCCCAGACAATGCGCCACCGAAGTCTTGCCGTTGCCCGGAGGGCCGTAGAGCAGCATCGCGCGGCCTGAGTTCAGTGCCGGACCGCATTGCTCGATCAGGCTGTCTTCAAAACTCATCTCGCCCAGCGACTCGCGGATGCGCTCAAAGGTCACCAGTTCCCCCGTCACCTTTTGCAGGTTCGCCTGATAGGTAAATTCATCCAGCGTCACCGGCGCGGGTCCGGTGTAACTCATGCGCTCCAGCGCGTCAATCGTCCAGCGCTTGCCCTCATCGGTGAAGGCGTAGTTCATATCCACCGCGCTCTCGGCCGAGCGCATTCCCAGCGTGCGCAGAAGTTGACGGTCCACAGCCATCCGCACCAGTTCGGAAACAATATGGTACGGCAGTTTGAGCGCTTCCGTGTACTGCCGGCAGCTTTCCAGATGATTGATGTAGATCAGCTTCATCATCAGGCTGAGAAGAAAGGTCTCGTCAATCCCAGTCGCGGCAATATCGGCAGGTTCGGCGGGAATGCGCTTCAAAAATGCATCCAGCGCGTGCTGGTCGATCGCGCCCAGCGCGGCCAGATTTTCGCCCAGACGTCCGCCCTTCGCCGCCTGACGCTCCAGCGCCGCCGAAACCTGCTCCAGCGTCACCAGATTTGCGCGGATCAGCAGATCGCCCAATCTCATTCGCGCGCCGATAGTGCCCTCCCGTGGACGGCTGCGGTTCGCCACGAATTCGCTGTCCAGATAGCTTTTTCGGCAAGAATGGACAGTCGCAACAGGATTTTGCCTACCCTTTAGTTTGTTCATTCTCCGGCAGTCTGATCTGAGAGGGAGACTTACCGACTCCGTTTTCAGAATTGTTTTTCGTAGAATTGCCCAAAACGGGTGAGATTTGCCATTATTTTCATTGCATTTGCCTGTGTTGTTCTTATCTCATAATAAGTGTTTATGATGAGAGCTTGATAACCGAAGTGACTGAAAACGATACAGTAACTCCGTTATGAATAGCTTTGAAAGCTGTAAAAATATTCTGTCGATTCAGCACATTATCCGCAATCTCGCCTCACTTGCGTCGGCGGCGCTGTACGGAGGGACGCCAAGCCCGCTGACTGACGAAGGACGCGTGGGCGCGGTCTTCATTCACTGCTCGCGGCGGATTATGGATTTCTTCGAAGGGCCGCGGTATCTTTACCAGAGCTTTGCCCGTGCGTTGCCAATCCCAACTAACACCTTCCAACTCATCCTCTTCGGCCAGTCCGGCGTGCCATAAGGCCTGAAAGAAGCCCGCCTTGTCCCAGCGCCGGAAGTGGCGATGCACTGTGCTGGCGCTTCCATACTTGCGCGGCAGCGCCTTCCACTGACAGCCCGAACGCAGCACATAGAGGATCGCCGAAAAGACCTGATGGGCATTCATTGGTTTTCGTCCGCCGCCAGACCGGCGCCGGTACTCACGATTCTCAGGTCGTTCGGAGACAGGGATCAGTGGTTCGACCCTGGCCCAAAGTTCATCGGACACTTCTCGAAACTGAATACGCCCCAACTTGCTCTACTCCCAAAAACTGCTCCGCATATGTCGTATGCGCATTCGATGTTACCTTTGACTGCGATTTTCCGCACTATTTGTTTCTTATATCGGGATAAGAACTCAACATCCGCGCCTGACCTCCGATAGGTCAATTACCTTCCTATATTGAAAGGCGTGAAGATGGCGCTATTGAAATGGAGCAGCAAGTATTCCGTGGGCGTAGCCGTGCTGGATGAGCACCGCCGGAAGTTTCTGGAAATCCTGAATGAACTTCATGCGGCGATGCTGAAGGGACAGGCGCAAGGGGTCGCAGGCTCTGTGCTGCAAAGATTGGGGGAGCTAACGAGTCAGGCTTTTTCAGCAGAGGAGAGGTTGCTGGAGAACGCCAAATTTCCTCGGCTCGAACAGCACCGGGAACAACATCAGCGGTTGCGGACGCGGGTGGAGGAGTTTGCTGTCCGCCAGCAGAAGAACGATCCGACGCTCAGCCTTCCGCTTCTTGAGTTTCTGCGCGACTGGCACACGGGCCATCTGCTGCAACAGGTCCGAGAGTATATTCCCTATCTGGCTGAGAAAGGAACTTCGTAAGGACTTCAGTGCGAATTCCCCATACGTCGAATCGTCGCCAGCATTGCGCCCTCCATGTAATAACAATGTGAGCACATGGAGGGCGGTTGAGCGATCCGTCTTGTGCTTACCGGACGACTTCCAGTACAACTTCGATCTCCTGCTTCCGCGCAGTGCCGGGAATATCGAGTGAACCTAGAACATGTGGTTTGCCGGGAGTGAGCATCGATATTGCATTCAGCGAAGTTTGACGAATGATTGGATCTTGCGCGCCCAGTCCAGACTTCTCTTCGGCAAGGCTCGACTGCACGACCTCTGTCATCAGCCCCACGCCATCCTGATTTCCATCCACGGTTGCTTCAATCAGCAACCCCACATCCGTATATGTCACTTGTGATTTTGGGGTTGAGTTTTCACTGTCAAACGTCTCGGTGATAATTGGCACTTTACTACCCTGTTTGAGAACAGTCTTTTGTCTCGAAGTTGCGATAAGGGCGTAATGCTGAGTTCCGGCAGGTTTGCCGCTATCAGTCTCGGTAATTGTATAGGCTAGGCGGTAAATCTTTCTGGGCCGGTCAAGCTCCGCAATCATCTTCCGCGCGAGTTGGACATCGTCGGGAGTACCATACATCGAAATGGCATTCTGCGAGGGCATGGGATAGAGCTTTGCCTTCGGAAGCATATTGCGCAAATCAGTGGAAATATCGGTCAAATCCGTCTGCTGTGTAACATTGGCGATGTAAAAAGTCTGATAGATCCCCTGGATAGTGGTTTTCACTTCATTCGGTTTGGAGTCTTCCGGCTTCGCCTCAGCTTGTGGAGTCTGCGCGCCCGCGCCACGCGCAACGAGCGTCAAGGCCAGCGTCAGTCCAATCAATACTCGGACAGAGTTCTTCCAACGTCTTTCTGTTGCGTCACTCTTCAATTGCATCTTTCACCTCGCGAGATTGTTGATTAGAAGAACACAACGGCGTTCCGCTTCGACGCCATAGCATCTTCCATCCAGACAGACGCACGTGAGCTGTATGCGCTCGAAAAATTTTTATGGATTGGGTTCCGAACAGACTAATTTGCCCGCGGATGCGTCCGGTCATAGACCACCGTCAATTGCGCCGTGGTGAGCTGCGTGTAGCGCTGTGTGGTCGAGAGCCGCTCGTGGCCCAATAATTCTTGTATAGCCCGCAGGTCCGCGCCCTCCTCCAGCAAATGCGTGCCGAAGGCGTGGCGCAACGTGTGCGGATGCACGTCGGCAGAAAGCCCGCGCAGAATGGCGATGCGCTTGACGATGCGGCCCACGCTGCGCGTCGTCAGCCGCGCCTGAGTTGATTTACCGAGGCCGCGCAAGCGCAGATTAAGAAACAGCGCCGGAGTTGCGTAGCTTTTTGCGTCGCCAGCCGTTGCCAGCCGCGCAGCGCGTTCGGCAAGATAAGCTCGCAAGGCCGCGGCAGCCGCGTCGCCCAGCGGGACATATCTTTGTTTATGCCCCTTGCCGCGAATCAGAATCGCTTCATTGGCCCAGTGAATATCTTCGAGATTGAGTCCGACAAGCTCCGCATTGCGGATGCCGCAGCCGTAAAGAAGTTCCAGAATAGCCGCGTCTCGCGCGGGCCAACTTGCCGCATCTTCGCCCACCGAATCGACTGTGCGGTTCATTTGCTCAATTGACGGCACACGCGGCAGATGTTTGGGCAGCTTGGGCGTGGCCACCAGCGAGGCGGCATTCTGCTCCAGCACTCCGGCACGCGCCAGCCATCTGAACCAGCCGCGAATGGAAGCCAGCGCCCGCGCGACGGAGGCCTTCGTTAGTCCGCGGTCATAGAGCGTTCCCATATAGGCGCGAATATCAGTGTGCTCGATGCGCTCGATATTCGTTTCAGGTCCGTAGCGCTCGGTAATATAAGCAGCAAATCCATGCAGCTCGCGATTGTATGCGCGCAGCGTATGCGGCGAGGCGCCGCGCTCATTGGCCAGCACGCGCAGATAATCCGCGACCAGCGAATCAAGCGAAGCGGTGATCTGCGCTGGCGTTGCGCTCATGCCGTCTCCTCATTCGCACTGGCTCGCGAAACCAGATGCAGTCCTCGATGAGCGGCAGCACTGATCACCGGAAGCTCGATAACTTCCGCAGGCCTTCGCATGGCGCGCGGATGATGCTGGCGATGTACCTCTTTGAGCCGGCCCAGCGCGAGGTGCGTGTAAACCTGTGTCGTCGAGATGTCGGCATGGCCCAGCAGCAACTGCACGCTGCGCAGATCGGCTCCATGCTCCACCATGTGAGTGGCGCAACTGTGGCGCAACCGGTGCGGGCTGGCAGTCGAGTCAGCGATCTTTACCAGATGCCAGACCCATTGCCGCGTCAACGGCATTCCGCGTATCGAGAGAAAAAGGCGCGTGGCGTCCTGCCGCGCCGCACTGGCCTTCTTGCGCTTCGAACTGATCCGAGCCAGATGCGGCCGTCCCTCGCGCAGATAAATCTCCAGCGCCTCGATTGCGATTCGCCCGAGCGGCACAATGCGTTCCTTGTCGCCCTTGCCGCGCACCTGCACGCGGCCCAGATCGAGCGCCAAGTCGCCGGTGGAGAGCGCCGTCACTTCTGAAACGCGCAGCCCGCCAGCGTAGAGCAGCTCGAGAATCGCGCGGTCGCGCAAGGCTGTAGCCCGCGCCTGCGGATGCTCGGCGTTGAGGCGCGCGCGGTCCAGCATCTCCACCACCTCAGGCTCGGCCAGCGACTTGGGCAGTACCTTCCAGGCCTTCGGCGACTCGATATTCACAGTTGGATCGTGATGTATGCGCCGGTCAAGAATGAGCCACTTGTAAAAGCCGCGCAGACAGCTCAGCTTTCGCGCCGCCGAGCGTTGATCGATGCCGTGCGTACGCAGATGCTCCAGAAAGGCCGTCACATCCTGCTGCGCCGCCGTCAACAACACGCCGTTGCGCCCCTCGATGAATTCGGCAAAGGTTTTAAGGTCGCTGTCGTAAGCCTCGCAGGTCAGCGGGCGCAAGCCTTTTTCCACGCGCAGATAGGCTTGATACTCCTTTAACAGCGATAGATTGTGCGCAGTCTCCACATTTTGATTATCGGCGGATAAAACTCTCTCCGCCGCATCCCAGCGTCGCGCCGAACCTCCTTCATCATGGACTCAACAAAGGCAACAGCAATTTTTGTCCATTCAGCAGAACCTCCAGCCTGTCGAATGGCACGCCCCCGGCCCGACGGAGTATAACGCTGGAATGGGGGCTGCGAATTCCGAGATCGATGCGTGGCTGCGCGAGGGTGGCATGGTGGTCACGGCCAGCGACCGTGCCGCTCGCGCTGTTGCCACCGCCTACCATCGCGCCCGCCAAAATGAAGGCCTGACCGCATGGCCCGCGCCAAACGTCCTCGACTGGAAGAGCTTCGTTCGCGGAGCCTGGAACGAACGCGCCTCCGATGCTCGCCTCGTCCTCAATCCTTCTCAGGAACAGGCGCTCTGGGCGGAGATCGCAGGGAGCGACCGGTCGCTGGCCACGCTGCTCGAAGGCCCGCGCCATCGCCTTGCCAAGCTCGCAATGGAGGCCCACGAGCTGCTCTGCTCTTACGCGCCGCGGTTACTGCGCGAGCAAGCACGCGCCACATGGCAGCAGGATGCGGCGGCATTCAGCGGCTGGCTTGCTGCCTTCGATGAAATCTGCCGGGCAGAGAGTTTGATTAGCCCCGGCCGCCTTCCGCACGAGTTGATCCCGCTGCTCGGCGCGGAGTTGGCCCTGCGCCCGCCTCTGCTGCTTGCCGGTTTTGATCGCATTCTTCCTGCGCAGCGCAGCCTCTTCGACGCCTGGGGCGAGTGGCGCGAGATTGCCAAAAATAATCCCACCTCGGCGGTTCACTTTCACGCCGCAGCGGACGCTCAAAGCGAACTCGCGTCCTGCGCGATCTGGTGTGGCAGGCAACTCGACGCCAACCCCAACGCGCGATTGCTCGTTGTTACTCAAGGAGTCGGCAATCGCCGTGGTGAGATCGAACGCGCATTTCTTCGCTACACAGGTCCAATCTTCGAGTTCTCGCTGGGAGTTCCGCTCAGGCAGGTTGCGCTCGCTCGCGCCGCTTATCTTTCGTTGCGCTGGCTTGACGGAGCGCTTGCCGAGCACGAACTCGATTGGCTTTTCTCCACCGGCTATGCGGTCACAGAAGTAGAAAACGCCGCGCTACAAGCTCGAATGCGCGCGCTGCGCCGCTACGGCCTGGAACGAACCCAGTGGACTCTCGCGGCCTTTCTCGACGAACGCTCTGCCGCCGAACTGCTCCCCGCTCACTGGGTCGAGCGCGTCACGTCGGCAAGAAATTTGCTGGCGGATTTTGCGCGCCGCCCGCAGAGTCCACTCGACTGGGCGGAGCTTGTGCCGCGCCTGCTCGACGAGCTTCACTTTGCCGCTGCTCGACCGCTCTCGAGCGCCGAGTTCCAGGCGCAACGCCGCTGGCGGCAGGCCGTGGAAGGCTGCGGCTCACTGGGCTTCGATGGCCGACGCATCAGTTGGCGGGAGTTTCTTTCGCTGCTTGACCGCGCGCTCGACGAGACGCTCTTTGCTCCTGAGTCGCAGGACGCGCCGATTCAGATTGCCGGTCCCGCCGAGTCTGCCGGTCTCGCTGCCGACGCTGTTTGGTTTCTTGGCGCCGACGAAGATTCCTGGCCCGCCAACGGCTCGACAAATCCGTTGTTGCCCATCGAGCTTCAGCGCGAAGCCGGAATGCCTCACGCCACTTCGCAACACGATTGGGAGCTGGCTGCGGCCATCACGGAACGAATTCTGATCTCAGCTTCGGAAATTCATTTCAGCTTCGCACAACAAAATGAGAAGGCCGCCGAGGCCCGTCCGTCGCGATTGATTCTTCAGGTTGCCGGTCCCGCACAGCTCTTGCCTCCGCGGTTGATAGCGCATGCAGAGCCGGTGCTGATGACGGTTATTTTTGACGATGACAGCCGCATTCCGTTCACTTCGGGCAAGGTCAGGGGCGGCGCTGAAGTGCTCACCTCGCAATCGCAGTGTCCCTTCAAAGCCTTTGCCACCGCGCGTCTTGCCGCGCATAGCTGGGAACCAGCCCAGGCCGGACTCACGCCCTCGCAACGCGGCAACCTGCTTCACGCGGTGCTGCTGTCTGTCTGGAGTGATCCGCAGGACGGCATTCGCTCCGGTGCCGAGTTGCAAAGACTGTCAGACATTGGAGCTTTCGTCGCCGCCCACGTCCAACGCGCTTTCGCGCAGAAGCTGCATTCCCACCTTCGTGAGTTGATGCCCCGCCGCTATCTGGAACTCGAAGCGCAGCGGCTCATTCGCCTGGTTGCCGAGTGGCTGCAGTACGAAGCCACGCGCATCGAATTCGAGGTTGCCGAGACCGAAGCAAAGCGCTCGCTTACTATCGCCGGACTCAGGCTCAATCTGCGACTGGACCGCGTTGACAGGCTGAACGACGGCTCGCTGCTGGTGATCGATTACAAAACTGGCAGCATCTCGCCGAAATCGTGGGAGCTGCCCCGGCCCGACGACGTGCAACTGCCGCTCTATGCCGGCTTCGCGCTCAACACCGATGAAGCCCTCGGCGGGCTGGTCTTTGCCAAGGTGCGCGCCGGAGAGCAGGAGTTTGCCGGAAAACTTTTCGATTCTGCCGCCACTCTGTTTGTAGGCCTCAAGGGAACTAGCTCGCTGATGAAGAACAGACTCGATCAAGCGCAGCTTGAAGATTGGCGGGAGGCCATTGAAGCGCTAGCGACGGATTTTCTCTCCGGGCGCGCCGACGTCAACCCGCGCGAAGCTCCGAAGACCTGCCAGCGCTGCGGATTGCAAACACTCTGCCGGATTCAGGAGAGCCCTGTTGACGAAAGCGATTCCGAATTCGAGGAGGCCGGCGATGAGTAAGCCATCTGCACAATCCCCGCCTCCCGACCAGCAAGCGCGAAAAGAGGCACTCGATCCCTCCCGCTCCATCCTCGTGCAGGCTCCGGCCGGTTCGGGCAAGACTGACCTGCTGACGCGCCGCTTTCTCCGGCTGCTGGCGGTAGTGGATGATCCTGAGCAGATCGCCGCCATCACCTTTACCAACGCCGCCGCCGCCGAGATGCGCAATCGCGTTCTGGCCACGCTGGAAGGGGCCGCCGCGGTGAAGGGTACGGGCTTTAGCCCGTACATTGATCCAGCAATAGATGACGGGGCTTTAGCCCCCGAGGGTGATTCTTCGATTAACATCCTCGCACATCGCGCGTTGGAGCGCTCACGCCTGCTTGGCTGGAATCTCCTCGACTTGCCCGCGCAGCTTCGCATCCGCACCATTGATTCCTTCTGCCGCGAACTCGCTTTGCAACAGCCGCTGCTTTCGGGCCTCGGAGGCAGCCTTCAGATCGCTGAGCAGCCCGATGAACTTTATCGCCGCGCGGCCCGTGAGACCCTCAAGAAAATCGATCAGGCTGGCTCGGCAATTAGTGCGGCTATTGAAGAACTGCTGCTCTGGCGAGACAACAACTGGCAGGAGATGGAAGTGCTGCTGGTGGCAATGCTCAAGAGCCGCGATCGCTGGATGCACGGCTTTCTCCTCGAACGCGAACCCGATTGGGAGGCTCTGCGCGAGCGACTGGAACGGCCCTTTGCGCACGCCGTTACTGCAGCGCTCGACGAGTCGAGTCAGCTTCTCGATCAGGCTCCCAACGCGCGCAATGAAGCGTTGGCGCTGGCGCGATTTGCCTGCGAGCAGAGCGGCGGCCAGCTTTATCAGGAACTGGCTGAGTTAGTCGAGTTTCCTGTTGCTCCGTTCACGGTAATTGAGGAATCGCGTCAGGCTCACGCCAATCTTGCCAATCTTCTGCTCACCGCTGACGGCGGCTTTCGCAAGCAAGTCGACAAGCGCCTCGGCTTTTCCGCCGACCGCAAGCGGGAGAAAAATCGTCTGCTTGAACTGATAGCCGCGCTCGACGCCATTCCCGGTCTCGAAGCCGCGCTCGCCGCCGTTCGCGCATTGCCTCCGGCGCGCTACACCGAAGAGGATTGGCGGATCGTGCGCTCTTGCTTCGTGCTGCTGCGCCATGCGGCGGGTGAATTGCAAATTGCCTTCGCCGAGGCTGGACGAGTGGACTACACCGAGGTTGCGCAGATTGCACAGCGCGTCCTTCGCGGCGAAGACGGCCATCCCACTGACGCCGCGCTCGTTGTCTCCGACAAGATTCGCCACTTGCTCGTCGATGAGTTTCAGGACACCAGCCGCCGCCAGCACCAGTTGCTCTCCAGCCTCATCGCCGCGTGGCCAGAGCGCCCAGGCCGCACCTGCTTTGTTGTCGGCGACCCGATGCAGTCGATTTACTCCTTCCGCGAGGCCGACGCCGAGCTTTTTCCGCGCGTGAAAGCTGTGGGCTTGGAAATCCCGCACGATGAGCCGCAGCTCTTCGACTTCCTTCCGCTCACCTCCAACTTCCGCACCGCGCCTTCGCTCGTTGAGCGAATCAATCGTGACTTCGCAAATATCTTTGCGGAGGACGACGGCAGCGGTATTCGCTTTTCCCCATCCCAACCAGCGCGCGAAGAGGCGGCCGGCTCCGCTGCGCCCTTCACACTGCATTTGAATTTTGTTCCTCAAACAACGCGCGGACAATCTGGAAATTCGGAAGTGGACACCGAGCGTGAAGAGCAGATCGACGAAATTGTTGCTTTGATTCGCGGCCAAATGAAGCGCGTCGAGCAAGCCCGCGCCGATAAAGAGCATTTTCGTATAGCCGTACTTGGAAGGACACGCGCGCACCTCGCTCCCATCGCCGCCGCTCTGCGCACGGCTCAAATCCCCTTCCGCGCTGTCGAACTCGAAGAGCTTGCCACTCGCACTGAAGTCCGCGACGCGCTCGCTCTTGCCCGCGCACTCTTCAACTCTCAAGACCGCGTGGCGTGGCTGGGCGTCTTGCGCGCTCCCTGGTGCGGCTTGTCGCTCGCCGATCTGCACAAACTCGCCACCAGCGACGATCCCGAATCGCACCCTCGCCCCATTCCGGAGCTGCTCACTGAGCGTCTTCCTCAGCTTAGCGAATTCGGACGCGTTGCCGCCAAGCGAGTCCTCGATGCCGTGGACGCAGCCGCTGTTCTGCGCGCCGCACAACCCGCGATCTCGCTGGGAAGCCGGCTCGAACAACTCTGGCTCCAACTCGGTGGCGCGGCCTGCGTGGACTCCACCGCTCGCGCTAACCTCAACCTGCTCTGGAGCTGCCTAGACGGTCTTTCTGGCGGCGAGGAAGAGCTGCTCGGCCCCGTCCTGGATGCGGCGCTCAAGCAACTCACCGCTCTGCCCGACTCCGGCGCAAGCAGCGACTGCGGCGTGCAATTGATGACCATCCACAAATCCAAGGGGCTGGAGTTCGAGGTTGTCATCGTCCCCGAATTGCAAGCCCGCACGAGGAGCAGCAGCCAGAAGATGCTTTCATGGATGGAGCGTGGACTCTCGCAGCCGGAGACTTCCGGCGAGATCACCGAATTTCTCATTGCTCCCTTCCAGCGCAAGGGCGTGGATCGCGGCAGCGCCAAAGCCTGGGTTGACCGCGTCTGCCGCGAGCGCGAGACGCAGGAGATGAGGCGCATTCTCTACGTCGCCTCCACCCGCGCCCGCGAAGAGTTGCATCTCTTCGCCCGACCCGCATACAAAACAGAAGCCGACGGCGCGCTCACACTCGTAGAACCCGCCAACAGTCTGTTAGCAACGGCATGGCCAGCGCTCGAAGTAGAGGTCAGTGCTCGCTTCGACGAATGGAAGGCTGCACACGCCGTGCCAGAGAGTCACGAGGAGCAGATCGAATCCATCGCTGCCTCCGGCGAGAGCAATTTGCTGGTACTGCCAAAGCCAATCCGGCTCACGCCGCTGCGCCGCCTGCCGCTCGATTACAAACCAGCGCTCGTCGATGCGATTCCGCGCGCATCAGCGGAAGGGATGGGAATCCACGACTCTCAACCCATCTGGGAAAAAAACCTCTACTCCCGCCACGAAGGCGGTCTCCGCTCCCGCGCTCTGGGCACAGCTGTTCACACACTGCTGGAAGAGCTTTCCCGCCTGCGCATAACGCTCGACTGGGAGGCCGCTCGCCAAGCTCTCGCTGGTTTCGAGCCGCGCATCGCCGCCGGGATTCGCGCCGTCGGCATTGAGCGGCCCCAGTCCACTCGCATCGCCGCCGAAGCGCTCCAACTGGCGCTTAATGCCTCTCGCGACCCCATCGGATCCTGGATTCTCTCGCCCCACCGCAACGCGGTCAGCGAGGCCAGTTGGGCCGGAGTTCTCTCTGGAGGCCTGCGCGCCGTCAGGATTGACCGCATCTTCCAGTCTGGCTCCGCGCCTGCGAGCGACAAAAGCGATTGCTGGTGGCTCATCGACTACAAAACCGCCCACGCCGAAAATCTTGACTCCGCCCAAGCCCTACCCGCGCTGCGCGAGCTTTTTGCGCCGCAGCTCGAAGCCTATGTCGAGCTGCTCCGTAATCTCCACGGCACCGAAGCACGCCTCTTTGCTGGCCTCTATTATCCGCGAATCTCGATGCTCGACTGGTGGGAGATTAAGTCATAGCCGGATTAACCCCGGCCAGAATCCTGATGTCCCTGATCCCTCCGTGATACAAGTTTTTTATTTTCAAATGAATCTTTGTACGAAAGAGGTATAATCGGCTGTACAATTTGCACGAGGAGACCCATGGCTGGAGACATTCAATTACAGTGCAGCGACTGCGGGCAGGACTTCACTTTCACAGCCGCTGATCAGACATTTTTTCAGGAACGTGGTTATTCGACCCCGAAGCGTTGCAAGAATTGCCGTCAGGCAAAGAAGAACGATCAGGGGGGCTCCGGCTACCGTTCGGCTCCGGCACAGGGAACTCCTGTGATATGTTCCGGTTGCGGCCAGCCTACAACAGTGCCCTTTGAACCGCGTGGTGACCGCCCGGTCTTTTGCCGGGATTGCTATCAGGCGCGCAAGGGCAGCGGCGGCGGCGGCGGAAGTTCACGCGGACGCGGCAGGTAACAAATTCGGGTCTGGTGAGCGCATTGCGCATCAGACCAGATTCCATCCAAAGCTGGAGTCAACTGCGCTGAATAACGTCGTTGACTTCGGCCAGATTATCGTTTTTGCCGTGAACTTGAGAGAGTTGCGCCTTTAGGCTGATTCACAGTCAGACCTCTACTCCGCTCAGATGAACTGCAAGCCTGTCTCGACTTGCTGTTATTTGTTGATCTTGATCTCAGATTGGCTTCGCGCGCCCGTGAGAAACTGTGAGACTTGGTTTTTTGACTCCTGCTCTCCCGCGCTTCCCGGCTGCATCACCAGATAGACTTTGGTTCCATCCGGGAAGACAACCGTACCTGTCAAATCCAGGCCCGCTCCCGAATCAATCGCCTGTTTGAGAGCCTGACTCTGGTCGGGAGCCTGTGTTGCGGGTACTGCTTTCGCCTCAACTGAAACTTCCTTCGAAACCTGCTCCGGCACAGAGGCTTCCGGCAGAGACTCAGCAACTGTCAGCGCCGCAACGCACTGCGCTTCGGTATAGTTGTCCGTATCGGCGGGAGTAAAAGTTGCCATCAGCGGATGGGTTCCCGTGGCAAGCACCGTGCCCGCGGCAGGGTTGTAAGCAAAACTTCCGGGTATCGCTGCAGTTGCATTCAACTGGGCAGTGTCGAGCTTGGAGCCGGTGAGAATCGGAGCCGGATCTGGCCAATTGATGGAGGGAGTCGAGCGGGTTACCGTGAGCGAGACGGAAGTCTGCGCCTTGGTATAGTTGTTCGCCATGTCGGGAATAAAGGTCGCCGTCAGCGTATGCACTCCCACCTTCAGCACCTCGCCGGCAGTCGGAGAATAGGTAAACCTTCCACCCACGGATGCCGTGGCATTCAGTTGCTTGGCGTCGAGCGGCGCGCCATATGAGATCGAGGCAGGTGCGGGCCAGGTCAGCACAGGAGTCGCCCGGGTTACAGTCAACAACACCGATGCCTGCGTTGTTGCGTGGCGCTCACCATCGTCTGGAATAAAGGTCGCTGTCAGTGTGTGGACTCCCGGAGGCAGTACCTCGTCCGGCGCTGGGTCGTAAGCGAATCTCCCCTCAACAGAGGCCGTGGCCGTGTACTGCCTGGGGCCGAGCGCCGTACCAAAAACAACCGCGGCCGGAGTTGGCCATGAGATGACCGGCAGTTCTTTACCTGCAAGTTCGGCAGCCGCGCGCCGCTCGCCATCCACCACTGCCATCTGCAGATGCCACTTACCATCCGCGCCCTTCACATAAGGAAGGCCTCGATAGGTGCGCGTTTCAGACGCTATGTTGACAATGGGCACGGGCGCAGCCGGAGCGTCTGCATTTGCTGTGGACGGTGCGGTTGCCGCAGGCTCAAAAATCCGTTCAACCGCTGCCGGCTCTTCGCGTTCTGATCCTACCTCATCTCGCGGGGCCGTCAGCCCCAGTGTCGTGATGCTTCCGTCGCCATTTCCGTTCGATGCTTTCCCTGCAAGGCTGCGTGTGAGATTTCTGAAACTGAAACCTGCCGTCTTTTCCTTCTCAACAATCTCAGGCAAGCCGCAGGCCTTTCGCGCCATCTGCCGGATCAGCCGTGAAATCGGCGAATCCTCCATCGCCAGCGGCACCGCCGTGTGCTGCATACGCAGTACCGCGGCATAATCGTTGGGAATCTTCCACTGCGCGGGCCGGGTCAGCGCTCGCGTAATCTCCTCTTCCGCAATATTGTGTGAGTTGCCATGATACCGGTTGAGCACAATCTCCAGATCGGAAACTCCATTCGAGAAATACTGCCGGATCAGCCGATTCGCATTGCGCAATCCGGCAATGCCATCCTGAATCACCAGATAGACCGTCGAGCCGTCGCCGAAGAGGCTGCTCTTCATCCAGTCCAGGCTCGTTCCGACGTCGATGACGACGTTTTCAAACTCCTGCCGCGCCACGCTCACCAGCTTGTCTACGGCCACATCCGTAGCGTCATACTGGGGAAATTTTCCTGGCGCCGCAAGCACTGAAACTCCCGAGCTGTGCTTGACTAGCATCGTCGAAAGAAAACTTGCATCCAGGCGGCTGGCATTCTGTAACGCGTTGACCGTCGAGTATTGCGCCGATACGCCAAGATTCAGCGCCGCGTCTCCCAGCGGCAGATTCAGATCGATAAGCAGTGTGCTTTGTCCCGATTCCTTGGCCAGCGATACGGCAAAGTTGCAGGCCAGCGTGGTCGCGCCGTCTCCGCCCTTGGCGCCGAGAAAGACCATCAGCCTGCCGCCAGTGTTTTTCTCGGTGTGAGTCTCCGGGCTGCGCGCCGAGGCCCGCACCAGCGCCTCGTACACGGTTGCAGGATCAAACGGAAGGGTCAAAAATTCGCGCGCGCCCGCCCTCATGCTGTGAATCAGAAGCGATGAATCGGACTTCTCCGAATAGACCATCACCGTCGCCGTGCTCTGAGCGCAGATGCACTCCACCAGCTCCAGCGCATACCCTTGGTTGCCGTCCAGATCGAGAATGATAACGTCGTGGCGCTGCTCCAGCAGCGGCGGCACATCGCTCAAGCTGATCGGATAGGCAGAATACTCCCGGATCTTCCCCTGCTTGCATTCAGACAGAACATTCGCTGCCGCATTGCGGCGCACAACGTCCGGGCCTATCAGCGCAATCGACAAGCCGCCTGCGCCGACACTCTCCCTCTTCGTCGCAACCAGCGACAAAACATTGTCTGAGTTCATCGAATGGCCACCCATGCCTTGTTCACAATTCCCACAAGCAATCGGCAATTAGCAGGATGAAGAAATCATCCCCTGAAAGATCGATCTAAGCGCGTTATTCGACCTACGGGAAGAGCAATTCTGCGCCATCGATCTACACTTCAACATCCGTATTATACTATGTTACGTTTCGATGAAGGGGGCAATTTAACAGGACACAACTTCAATCGAGCCGCAAAATGCCCCAAAAAATGCCGGAATTTAACCTCTGAGTAGATGTCGGACTGCAACAAAAACCTAATCAGAGGGTCTTTACAACTTATTCGCCGGCTTGAGCGCGGCTTTTTTTGCCGCCTTGGCCGGAGTCTTGATCGCAGTCTTGAGCGGAGCTTTTGCGGAAGCCTTCGCAACTGTCTTCTTGGGCGTGGGCTTCGCTTTGCCGGCAGTCTTCTTTGCTTGCGCGGGCACAGCTTTAGTCGGCTGCTTGGCCTTCACCGCTGCTTTCTTGGCCGCGGGCTTTGCCTTGCCAGTTGTCTTCGCCTTCCTAGCGCGAGCAGAAGTCGCCTTGACTGTCGCCGCTGATTCGCCGGCCGCCTTCACGACATTTACGGCATGGGCTGGTGGCTTCTGCAAGTGCCATTGACCATCCGCTCCTCGCGCATAAGTAGCTCCTTTGTAAATGCGCGTCTCCGGTTCGCTCTGTTTGGCCGGCGCAGTTGCCTCCTGCGCGGCATTGGATTCCGCCCAGCCCTGCGCCAGACCCAATTGCGTAAACGCATCCGCCTTGCCGGCCGAACTACCTCCAAAAATCCTGTGTTTGAGTCCCCGCAGGCTGAATCTTTTCTTCTCTGCCGGAACTTCCGGCTCCTGAGCAGCCACATTGGCTTTCTCTTCGTGCGCACAGGAAACAGGCCAATGAGCCGACCTCGTCATCGCCGTCGCACTCTGCCCTTCGCCGCCGCCCAACCTGCGCGTTCCCAGCCGGTTGGTCACAATCTCGGGTTTGGGCCCGTTGCCCGCCAGGAATTGCGAGACCATGTGTTTTGAGTTCTGCTCGCCGGAACTGCCCGGCTGCATCACCAGATAGATTGTGGTGCCATCCGGGAAGACTGCCTTGCTCATCAAATCCAGACCGGAGCCCGCATCGAAGTGGAACTTGGAATCATGAGCCTTGATCAGCGACTTTGATGCGCTCTCGACGGGCGGTTTTTCCGAGGCTTTCTCCTGAGCTTTTTCATGCGCAGGCAACTCCTGGCGAAGCGGCGCCGCAGCTTGAACGGTCTCTGCCTCGGCGGCTGCGGGCTGCGGCTTGGCCTCGAATTCAGTGCTGCCATTGGCGGCGGCGGGCGGCGCGGCAACCGGCTTTGCCTTGGTCACAGTCAGCGGAGCCGAGGCCTGCACCGGAGCGTAGTTAATCAAGTCCTTCGGAGTAAAAGTTGCCTTAAGCAGATACTTTCCCGCCGCCAGCACATCCCCCGCCGCAAACGAATAAGTGAAACTTCCCGGAACCAGCGCCGTGGCATTCAGTTGCGAGACGCTGAGCGCGGTGCCGCGCACGATCGGCGCGGGCGCAGGCCATGTGACGATCGGCGTTGCTCGCGTGACCGTGATCCACACGGCTGCCTGCGCTACAGAATAATTGGCCGTGTCCTCTGGAGTGAAGGTTGCCGTGAGCGGCTGCACGCCCGCTCCCAGAACCGCGCCTGAAGCGGGCGCGTAGACGAAACTTCCCGGAACCGATGCTGTGGCATTCAGATGAGCCGCGCCAAGCGCCGTGCCGTAAGAAGTCGAGGTGGATGCCGGCCAGCGGATGATGGGCTTTGCCTTGTTCACCGTCAGCTTCACCGAAGCCTGTGTTGTCGTGTAGCGCGTCTCATCCGCCGGTATGAAAGTTGCCGTCAGCGTGTGAACTCCCGCCGGAAGGACTTCGCCGATTGCGGGATTGAAGACAAATCTCCCCGGAGCCGATGACATGGCCATGTACTGAGTAACGCTCAGCGCGCTTCCATACTCGATCGCGGCAGGCGCAGCCCAGGAGATCGTCGGCGTCTCCAAAATCACTGCATTTGCAGCGGCGGCATCCTGAATCTCAGTAGCTGCCGTCTCTGCACTCGCCTGTGTTTCCTGCCGGTGCCATTGGCCATCCTTGCCCATCACGTACCTGGCACCTTTGTAAATCCGCGTTTCCGGCTCTCCCTGCCGGTTGGCAGCGAACTCTTCCTGATCCGTCTCCACAATCTCGGCTTGAGACAGCTCTTCCTCATCCTCTTGATCGGGATTCAGCAAAGGTTGCAGAATCTCTCCCGTTTTCTCGGAGGACGAAGACTTTCCGGCAATGCTCCGGCTTAGTCTTCTCAGGTTAAAGACCGACCTTTTTTCTCCCGGTTCCTTCTCCACGGTTGCGGGCAGGCCGCAGGCTGTCCTGCTCATCTGCCGGATCAGCCGCGAGATAGGAGAATCCTCCAGCGCCAGCGGAACCGCAGTGTGATGCATACGCCGCACCGCGGCATAATCGTTCGGTATCTTCCACTGCGCGGGCCGGGTCAGCGCCTTCGTAATATCCTCTTCGGAGATATGCGAAGAGCGGGTATGGTACCGGTTGAGCACGATCTCCAACTTCGGAACATCCGTGGAGAAGTATTGCGAGATCACACGATTGGCGTTGCGTAAACCGGCGATTCCTGCCTGAATCACCAGATAAACCGTCGCGCCTTCCTTGAAGATGCTCGTCCCCGTTCGATTGAGCCTGCATCCCATGTCGATGACGACGTTGTCGAACTCCTGGCGCGCCACAGCGATCAGTTTGTCGATGGCCTGATCGGTGGCATGGTATTCAGGAAACTTGCCCGGAGCCGCCAGCACCGAGACTCCCGAACTGTGCTTGACCAAAAGCGTCGAGAGAAAACTCGAATCCAGGCGATTGGCATTTTCGAGCGCATTGATTGTCGAGTATTGAGCCATGACGCCGAGATTCAGCGCCGCATCGCCCAGCGGCAGGTCAAGATCGATCAACAGCGTGCTTTGCCCGGACTCCTGCGCCAGGGAGACGGCAAAGTTACAGGCCAGCGTCGTTACGCCGTCCCCGCCCTTGGCGCCCAGAAACGCCAGCAGCCTGCCGACCGCCTTCTTGGGGCTTGTGGTCCTCGCTGCCGGACGGCGCGCCGAGACTCTCACCAGCGCCTCCGTCACGGTCGCCTTATCGAAGGGCAGGGTCAGAAACTCCCGCGCGCCCGCCCTCATGCTGCGGATCAGAAGCGATGGGTCGGAGCTCTCCGAATAGACCATCACCGTCGCCTGACTCTGGGCGCAGATGCACTCCACAAGTTCCAGCGCGTACTCCGGGTGGCTGTCCAGTTCGAGAAGGATAACGTCGTGGCGCTGTTCCAGCAGCGGCGGCACGGAGTCCAGGTTGGTGGGATAGGCGGAATACTCGCGCACATCCCCTTGCTGACATTCACCCAGAACGGAAACTACCGCGTTGCGGCGCTCCAGATCCGGTCCAATCAGCGCTATCGACAGGCCTCTAGCGACTATTGTTTCCGTGGAGCCATCGGCCTTGATGGACTCCATGTTCATTCCATCCTTCAACAAGCACACGTCCGTATTCATCGTGTCCCCACCCTTGACATATTCAATTTTTTCAGCGGGTCAAACGGAAACCAAATAGTGTAAATGCGTTCTCGGGATTATTTCCTGAACAGCTCAACGCGCAAACACCGCGCCAATATTCAACTCAAAATTCCTGTACTGTTGATCGTACTTTGATATCCCAATTATAATATGCCACGCAAGGGAAAGTCGCTTCAATTTTTTTCAACAGGGAAATCGTATCTCGGTTAATATGGGGATCATTCCCGCTTTCCGGCGCAAGTTACCTTTGAACTTCACCCAAAGCGGTAAGCCTTTGCTCGTACTTTGCGCCCTGTAAAAGTCGCATTCTTAGCCTGTAATCTCCAGTAAAGTACTAATAATAAATAGTTTATAGTGTCAGCTTGTTGCTAAACATTCAACCTTACTACAGCCCCAAAGCATATCTTTTGATGTCAATTTTGAGGCGGAGAAGCCCGTATTTCACTGACCGCGCGACAAGGCGAGTCAAAATCTTCCCTTATTCACTTCTTCGATGATCTGCTGTTGACTGACTTCTCGCATCCAGTAGTCAAAAAGTACCCAATTCCGCCGGAATCGCTTATGCTGTTAACAATCCTTTCTTGCTTCGGCAAGTAGTCACTCAACAACTCTTATGAATCCAGTCGCTTTGGCGGTTGACGATCTTCGGGAGCAGTATACACACGAGATGGCGCTCGTCCGCCAGACCTGCGAGCGCACTGGTGACGGCACGGCCGCCATCCGCCGCCGCTCTGCCGTCGTCGATCGCATCCTCATCGAGATGTGGCGCCGCTCCTTTACCGGAGTGCCCGCGCAGAACATCGCGCTGCTCGCTCTGGGCGGATACGGACGCAAGGATCTCTTTCCCTACTCGGACATAGACGTCCTTTTCGCCTTCAGCGACGAGAAGACCGAACTCGCCTCCAAAGACGCCGTCCGCGCGATGATCCAGGGAATGTGGGATATCGGCCTGCGCGCCAGCCCCTGTTCGCGCACCGTAAAGGAGGCTGGACGCTTCGATCCTGACAATCTGGAGTTCACGCTGGCCACGCTCGACCGCCGCTTCCTCGCCGGCCACTTCCCGCTCTATCAGCAGCTCCATCAGACCGTGCTGCCGGGACTCGTCCTCAGCGAGTGGAACACGATTACGCAAAAGCTCGGCGAAATCGCGCGCGGACGCCACGCCAAATTCGGCAACACCATCTTCCACCTGGAGCCCAATCTCAAGGACTGTCCCGGCGGATTGCGCGACTACAGCCTCGCCGTCTGGTTCGCGCTGCTCTTCCAGCTCAAGGAGACCAAGGAGTGGCCCCGCCATCGCGGCAGCGTCTTCCAGAGCGCCCGCGGCGACGCCGAGGCCGCCTTCGACTTTCTCGCTGCCGCCCGATGTTTCCTTCACTTCCGCCACGGCCGCGACGACAATACCCTCGACTGGCAGTCACAGGACGAGGCCGCCGCTAACTCCATCGGCTTGGAGACCCGCGGCACCGCCGATCCAGCTTACTGGATGCGCACCTACTATCGCCACGCCCGCGTCATCTATCGCCGCGCCGCGCTGCTGATGGAGCACGTGCCCGCTCCGGTCAGCTTCTACCGCCAATTTCGCCGCCGCCGTACGCCGATTGCAGGAACGGATTTCATCCTCGACCAGGGCCGCATCGACATCGTTCCCGGCGCGCAGTTCAGCGACACCAGCGCCATCCTGCGCATCTTCTCCCTGATGGCCACCCACGGATACGCGCTCTCACAGGCCGCTGAAGACCGCATCACCGACGCCCTGCCCGCATTGGCGATTCACATTCCTGAAGGCCCGTATCTCTGGAACGCGCTGCGCGAAGTCCTGCTCGGACCCCACGCGGCTCACGCGCTGCGCACTATGCACGCCCTCGGCATTCTGGAGATGCTGATCCCCGAGTTTCACGGCATCGACGCGCTGGTGATTCGCGACAGCTATCACCGCTACACCGTTGATGAGCACACCTTCCTGACCATCGACAACGTGCATGGCCTGCGCCAGCCATCCAACGAGCATGAGCAGCGGCTCGCGCAACTGCTCCCAGAGATCGATCGTCTCGATCTCTTCCTGCTCACGCTGCTGCTCCATGATACCGGCAAGGCCCGCCGCAACGAGGATCACGTAGCCCCCAGCATCGAGCTTGCCGACGCGCTGCTCGCTCGCCTGGAGTTTGACGGCGAAGAGCGCGAGGCCGTCCTCGATCTCATCCGCCTTCATCTGGAGATGTCCAACGCGCTGCGCCGCGACATCTTTGACCACGAGAACATTCGCGGCTTCGCAGAAAAGATAGGCAGTCCGCAGATTCTCAAAATGCTCACGCTGATGACATTTGCCGACATCAAGGCCGTCAATCCCGACGCCCTCACTCCGTGGAAGGCCGAGAGCCTCTGGCAGCTCTACATGGCCACCGCCAACTTCATGGACCGCTCGGTCGATGAGGTCCGCTATCACGCAGCCATCGACCCGACGCTGCTTAATCGCCTGCGCGCGATGCTTCCCGCCGCGCAGCACGACGCGCTCAAGCTATTCCTCGAAGGCCTGCCTCAGCGCTACCTGCAAACCCGCCTTCCCGAGCAAATTCGCAACCACTTCCAAATGGCCGCGCAACTGGACGATGATTCGGTCCAACTCGACCTGCGTCCCCTTCGCCAGCTCTACGATCTCACCGTCATCACACGCGACCGCACTCGCCTCTTTGCCGATGTTGCCGGAGCGCTTGCCGCATGGGGCATGAACATCGTCAAGGCCGGCGCCTTTTCCAACGACGCCGGCGTCATCGTGGACAGCTTCCACTTCACCGACATCTTCCATACGCTGGAACTCAACCCCGGCGAGAAGGAGCGCTTCCTCGCCTACCTTCATGACGTGGTTGCGCTCAAGGTTCCGGTCGAGCAGATGCTGGAAGCCCGGCGCCACATGAACCACCCAAGGAATTTGAAAGTTGTGGTCCCTACCCAGTTGCAGTTCGACTCTGAATCCTCCACGCACTCGACGATTCTGCAAGTTGTTGCTCAGGATTTGCCGGGTCTGCTGCGCCAGATCGCCCTGACTCTCAGCACGCATCAATGCAACATTAAGGTGGCTCTGATCGATACGGAAGGCGAGACGGCCATCGATGTCTTCTATCTGACCAGCCACACTGAAAAGCTGACGCCGGAGGCCCAGCAAACCCTCGCCGCCGACCTCACCGCAGACATCGCCTCGATCAGCGTCCCTGTCAATGCGTAGAGAAGATCGCCAAGTCGGGGGCCAATCCGTGGGAGGCGTAATGCTTCAGAGTCAAGATCCTTGGATAAGAGAACTGAATAATGGTTCACTCATATCGTGGAATGTGCGGTCGGAATCTCCACTCTTCAAGTATTGTCTAAAAAGAGCAAATGTGAACTTGGAATCTCTGTATGTGTTGGCGAGCTTCTCTGCAATGAAATCGCCATCATGCCCCTCAATGAATTTGCCATCATAGAGATTGCGTATCTTGGCCAAACGATCTATTTGCACTGTTTCGAATGATGCTGCGATGTCTGGCAAGAACCGATAGACAGCATTTTTTAGACCGAAGGCATCGTTCCAACTACTAAGATCGTGATGCGGTTTCCGCCACAGATTCACCATCGCTTCGACGCCAACAAGCTTTTCGAGCACGATGAGATCGCACATTCGACCGTTATAGGTGATGATTTCATCTGCCTGTAGGAGATAAGCGAATAGTTTTTTGTGATCGGTAAAATCTTTGAATTTTCGGCTATAAGAGTCGAATGTAGTTGCAGCGTGGAAACTGAAATTTGTGTCCTTAAAATAGCAACGCGCTTCAGAGGGTTCAAGCGTGAGTCCGTGCAAGTTACAAAAATAGCTACTGCCTGTGTCAAAGCAAACGCGCTTCATTTGTGCTCCTATTCTCGGTTGAATCGGGCAGATTAGAAGAATGGGATAGTACTAAACCTCGCCGGAGGAAAGCTTCACGTTCCGCCGCGCTTCTCCGCGCGTATTCGCCGAATCTCTTCCATCCTTTGCGCCAGCAGCTTTTCGCGCCCCTCCTGCGTGGGCTTGTAGTAACTGCGGCCTTTGAGCGAATCGGGCAGGCAATCCATCTCAGCGACCTTGCCTTCTTCGTTGTGGGCGTAACGGTAACCTTTGCCGTAGTCGAGTTCCTTCATCAGCTTTGTCGGTGCGTTGCGCAGATGCAGCGGCACCGGCTCCTGGCGCGTCTCTTCCACCTCTCTTTGCACAGCGCCGTAGGCCGTGTAAACCGAGTTCGACTTAGGCGCAAGCGAGAGATAAACGACCGCCTCGGCCAGAGCCAGATCGCCTTCGGGCGATCCCAAAAAATCAATCGCCTCCTTGGCGGAGAGCGTAAGATTCAGCGCCTCAGGCGCGGCCAAGCCGATGTCTTCGACGGCCATGCGCACCACGCGGCGAGCAAGATAAAGCGGGTCTTCTCCGGCTGCGAACATACGCGCCAGCCAGTAGAGCGCGGCATCGGGGTCGGAGTTGCGCACACTCTTGTGCAGCGCCGAGATCAAGTTGTAATGCTCCTCGCCGCTCTTGTCGTACATCAAAACGCGCTGCTGCACGGCCTCGCCCGCGAGTTTTTTGTCAATCTTCTTTTCGTTCGCCTGCGCGAGTTGCGCGGCGACTTCCAGCGTGTTGTAGGCCGAGCGGCAATCGCCGCTGGAATAACTCGCGATCAATTGCAGTGCGTCGTCCTCGGCTGCAAGAGCCAGCGCGCCGAGACCGCGTTCTTTATCTTCGAGTGCACGGCGCAGCAGCGCGGCGATCTGCTCTTCACTCAGCGGTTGCAGCACGTAGACGCGGCAGCGCGAGAGCAGCGCTGAAATAATCTCGAAGGATGGATTTTCGGTCGTCGCGCCGATCAGGCGAATCGTCCCGCGTTCGACGTAAGGCAGAAATGCGTCCTGCTGCGCTTTGTTGAAGCGGTGAATCTCATCGATAAAGAGAATCGTTCGCGAGTGCATCTCGGAGGCCTGCGCCGCCGTGGCCATCACCTGCTTGATCTCCTTGATGCCGCTCATCACGGCCGAGAACTCGATGAAGCTGGCGCGCGTCGTTTCGGCAATGATCTTGGCCAGCGTGGTTTTTCCGACTCCCGGCGGACCCCACAAAATCATTGAACCCGAATCATCGCGCTCGATTTGTACGCGCAGCGGCTTGCCGGGGCCGACGAGGTGTTCCTGGCCGCTCAGTTCATCCAGCGTACGCGGGCGCATCCGCTCGGCCAGCGGCGCAGTGCGCGGAGTTCCACGCGCTCCTTCGGGTTCGTTGTCGAAGAGACTCATCGCGCACTTCCTCGTTGCCGCGCGGCCTCGTAGAGCAGCACACTCGCGGCGACCGCCGCATTCAGGCTCTCGACCGGACCGGGGCAGGGAATTGTCACCGCTCCATCAGCAAGCGCGGCCAGCGCCTCCGGCACACCGTTGCCTTCATTGCCGATCAGGAGAGCCATAGGACCGGACAGATCGATGCGATCCACTCTTTCGCCTCCGCGAACAGCGGTCGTCCAAATTTTCACACCTGCATCGCGCAGCCGCGCAAAACAATCTTCCGCGCTCACCGTGAGCAGCGGCAACCGGAAGACGCTGCCTGCCGAGGCGCGCACCGCTTTGGAATTCCATGCGCTTACGGTTCCCGGCAGAGCAAGAACAGCCTGCGCACCGAAGGCCTCGGCAGAGCGCAGTATCGTTCCCAGGTTTCCGGGATCCTGCAAGCCGGCCAATACGACGATCAGTTGCGTCTGCTTGGAAAGAACATCATCCCAGCACCACGAAGGCGGCTCGATCAATGCGGCGACCGGCTGCGGCGTTTCGGTGGAGAGCGCCGAATCCAGAAGCTCTCTCGACACCAGCAGCACCTCAGTCTCGGCCATCAGCTTTAGCTCATCTAGTAGCCTCTCCGCGCCTTGCGCGACGAAAACAGTGCGCACGCGCAGACCGGCCCGCAGCGCCTCTTCGAGCAGATTTGGTCCTTCAATACCGACGAGTCCTGACGCCTTGCGATCCGGCTGGGCCAGCGCTCGGCGCAATTCTTTTAGGCGCGAATTCTGCTTACTCTGTACAATGCGATAAGACATCGGTGTATCCTTAGAGTCTGTTATGAACTTTCCCGCCACCCACGCGAAAGTTCATAACAGACTCTAGACTCATAGCCGATTCTAGCCGTTTTGCCAGAGAGCGGAGAAGCAGTCGCAACAGACTCGCATTTGCGCCGAACTGATTTCTGACATTCTTTCAATTTTTTGACCCGAGGTAGACCTGCTTGTTCGCGGAGATATTGCGTGTCCATCCCGATGAACCCCAGCCGGAACGGATCGACCAGATCGTCTCCTGTCTGCGCAAGGGCGAGGTTGTCGCGCTGCCAACCGATACCTTCTACGGCCTGGCCGTTGATCCCGTCAACCTTCACGCAGTTGAGCAAATTTATCAGATCAAGAGCCGCCAGAAGCAGAAGCCTCTCTCGCTGCTGATCGCTTCCCTGGCGCAGGCCTATGAACTGGTTCGTGAGACCGAGCCGATGATCGACAAGCTCGCGGATCGCTTTTGGCCCGGCCCTCTGACCATCATTGTGAAGGCGGGCAGCAAGCTGCCGTTGCGCTCCACGGCCAACACCGGCAACGTCGCGCTGCGCATACCGGACGCCGCCATTCCCCGCGCAGTCGTCGAGCGCTTCGGGCTGCCGGTCACCGCGACCTCCGCCAATCTGCATGGCTCATCCGAGTGTACGCACGCAGCCTGCGTTCGCGACCAGCTCGGCAGCCGCATTCCTCTGATCGTCGATGGCGGTCCCACTGGCCGCACCCTCCCCACCACCATCGTCGATCTCACGCTGGGCGAGGGGCGCTGGGAGATTCTGCGCGAGGGCGCCATTCCAACGCACGATATTGTCATGGCGTTACAGGAAAGATAGTGAAGATGAAGCGCGCGGCTAATTCGAAACCTCGCAACTGGATTCTTCGCGCCGCGCTCATGCTTCTGCTGGCGCTGGCCGTTACAGCGCTCTGCTGGTGCCGCTGGGTCTATGTGCAGGTGGAGCGCTATGCCGTCGAGGACCATGCTGCTCCCGCCGACGCCATCGGCGTCTTTGGTGCGGCGGAGTATGATGGCCGCCCTTCGCCCGTCTACCGCGCCCGCCTCGATCACGCGCTCACGCTCTACCAGCACGGCATCGCGCCGCTCATCATTACGCTGGGCGGAAACGGCGGCGACCAATTCAACGAAGGCGCCGTGGGCCGCGAGTACCTGATGGGCAAGGGCGTCCCTGAATCCGCCATCATCGCAGAGACCGTCAGCCGCAACACCGAAGAATCCGCCCGCCGAATCACGGTCATCGCCCGCGCCAATGGCCTGCACCACCTGGTCATCGTTAGCGACGGAACGCATCTCTTTCGCATTCATGAAATCTGCGCGGCCGAAGGCCTGGACGTGCTCACCTCGCCGAGGCCAAGCGTGGAGGTCGAAGGTGGAAGCCGTGAGTTCGAGCGCATCGCCCACGAGATCATGAGCTATACCGCATGGCGGATGCATCTGCATTGATGCGGAGTGAGCATTCGCCGATGGAATTCTGTAGTATCTTAGGGCCTGTCATCCCCTAGTGAAAGTATCGGTTCCCACTTGGTCAATCTTGTCTACTTCCACAGCCATGCTTCGAAAAATTGAAATATGGCGATGACAAACGCAACCTCCATAGGTTGGGATAGGCAATCGAGAATGAGACCGAGTCTACTCCGGCTTCGGACTCTCCAGGTAGGCCCAGCGTTCCACAATCTGCCGGTGTGCGATCCGCCAGATGACAATTCCGGCGAATTGAATCCGCTGTCCGGTGACCGGGTTTGTAGCTCGCCAGAGATTGCGAACTACCACTCTGTCCCCTTCCGCGATGATGTCTTCGATTGTCACGGTCATGTCGGGGAATCTTTTCAGGGCGCTTCCGACATACAGCTTGGCACCGGCGGGACCAGGTGGTGTGCCGGGTGGCACATCGGCTCCGTGATCGACGAATCCCGCTGCAAAGTTGACATCGGCGATGGCGAGGTTCTTGCGATTTACAAATTGTTCAAAATGATCCCGAATAAAAGTTTTCATCTCTTCCAGAGACATACCCGTTTCCTGCGATTCGAGGGGAACCGTGCTCATGGATGCTCTCCTTCCTTAATGGGGGTAATCCCCACCGTTAATACAGTACCGAGTACGTTTGTGGATTCCGCCGCGCCATTGGATACCCGCTCAAGGTAGTACATATCCAGAAACAGTCGGGAACTCAACCGTTTTCCAGCGCCTGCCTGGAAGCGGTTCTGGTTCCAATTGCCAGCAGATAAATTGAAGAAGATTTCATTGGTCACAAAGAAGTGCCACTGTTCACCCGCGCCGAAGGGCCGGTCGAGAAAGACCTTGTTCCGATAACGAACCGGGGAACCAGTATATCCGATCAGTTTTTCAAAACGGTTCATATCGGCCAGACTGAATCGGTTCACTCGAAACGCCGGCGTAAGAGCAATCACGGGAAGATGCACGTGATCGGAGAGCTGAGGCAGATCCGCATACAAATATGCACCGGTAAGTATAAGATGCTTGCGAAGCGGATAGTTCGCAATGACCCCGGTGGCGGCCAATTGAGGGTTGGGCAGATGAGAATCGGTTCTCGCCAGCATGGGCATGATGAGATCGACCTTCCGCCACTCGGCGGTCAGGTCAACCTCATTCCACTGCTGGAAATCCTGCGCTTTGGACAGTGAGGCCAGAAGGAACCAGCAAAAAAGAACAGTGACCAATCGCATGGCGCCATCCTTTCGATTGTTGATAAGCGAAAACTTCCTTCATGAGCCGGCCATTTCATAAAGTATTCCAATTGCCTGCTGTGCCCTGGCCTCCCGAAAGTCCCCTGCTATTTCACCTGCAAGCGTCATCACGGAAACCGTCGATGCGCCGGATTTGGCCATGCGTAAAAGCGCGGCTTGCTCTGTACGCTCGCTCATTCCTCCACAAGCGTCCAGGACCGCATAAGCCCTGTAACCAAGCTCCGATGCGGTGAGCGCCGGAAGTTGCACCGCAAGCTCAGTGGCGACCCCAGAGATAAGAAGCGTCTTTCTTCCCGTCGCGGCAACTGCGGAGACAATCCCGTCATTAAGAAACGAGTCACAGGTGCTCCGGTGGTGAGTAGGAAGCACGCCAAGAGCTTCGTCGATCTCTGGAATTACCTTGGCGGGGCTTCCGTTTTCTCCCATGATTCCAGTAACGATTACCGGCATATCAAAAAGCTTTGCGAGTTTCGCAAGCGCTCGAACTCCGGCCTTTAAGCGACCCAGAGGATTGGTCTTTGTGAGTTCCACGATTCCTTGCTGAAGATCGGCGAAGAGCACGACCGTATCTTGGGGATCGATTCTTGTGTGCGAGTTTTCCATGGTTATCTCCTCGTTGGAATGGGACTGTATTTCAACTCCCGATGATCTGCGCGGCGCCGGCCAGCTTGGCCGCGCGGGCACTCACAAATTCGTCAATGAACTTTCGCTCCTCTTGCAGAACCCGGAAGGAGAATCTTGTCTCGCGCGCAAGCATGACTGCGCCGGCGATCATCGCAATTACGCCGATTGCACCAGCGATGCCGGCAACGGCAAAGCTGAGTGAAACTCCCCACTCGATCCGCCCGGATACGAGGACGGCTCCAATGAGCGACACCAGCGTACTGGCCACGAAGCCCGAGACCGCGGTATAGAAGCAGGTCAGTGCGCGGACTATCAGAGACGTTCGAACTTCACCCGCTTCCAATTGACGGATACGCAGCCGAAGCTCAGCCTCTCCAAGACTCGCGCTCCTCTCGACTATGCTGGACAGTTCATGCATCCGGTCGATAGCGCGGCCATAGCGATTCCCTGTGCCAAACAACAGTACGCACGATGCGTTGGTCAACACAGCCGGGGCTGAAATGAAAGTCAGAATCGCGAATGGGTTGGCCTGAAAGCCCATTTTTGAAGACTCCTTGGACATCGGCCTCAAAGGTCGATAGTCGCAGCATCGCAAAATTTAGATGTCAGGGTTCTTAGCGGGTAACACTTTTGCTACAGCGGGCAAGGTTGGGGTTGATGGGAAAATGCCGCGCCGCGTCTTTCCGGCCTTATGCTATGAAGGTAAAATACTTTTCGAATTCTGGCAAGCTACCCCGCGCTGAACTGTCCCATCGCCGCCATCACTCCTAATGCAAAGACCGCCGCGCTTGCCGTTGAAATAAAGTTCACCGCGTCGTTGTTCAACCAGCCGCTGCGTTCGAGTGTCGCGCCCAGCAAGCTGTCAAAGAACAATCCGAAGATGCCTCCCACGCAACTGACCGCAAAGAAACTCCGGCCGCCGCCCAGCGCCCAACTCCCCACCGCCGCGACGATCACGGCTGCTGCCACTCCGGCCAATGTGCCAATCATGCTTACCGCCCCGTCGGTTCCCGGCTCGACCCTGCGCAAGGTGGTCAGCAGCCTCGGCGAGCCGCCAAGCACCTGGCCAATCTCCGACGAGACCGTATCCGCCGCAGCCTCAGCCAGCGCTGCAAGGCCAACCGCAAACAGCAGCATCGGCGCGCGCGGAAACCAAACGCTATTGCCGATCCATGATTGCGCAAACTCGCTCGATGCAATCGCCGCAACGCCGAGATTGGCCGCTACCTGCGCCGCCTTGCGTCCCTGTAGCCGCTCCGCAGTGCCCAGTCTCTCTTTGTGCTCCCTGCCCAGCTGCGTGGCAATGGTGGTAAGCACGAAGAGTGCCAACAAGGGCATCAGCGCAGTGTGCCACGGAGCATAAGCAAGCATTTCAGCGGGGAAGAATGTCACAGTGGAAAAAATCAGGCTGGCGGTAATTATCGCGCCCGCAAATGCTCCGCCCGAAGTGGCTGCGCGCAGCCTATGGACCACCAGGCCGAGCAGCAGGCTCAGAACCAGTGTCCATACGGTCACTGGCCAGCAGTTCACAGCCCACCAGTGCGCTTGGAGCACCACTCCTGCGCCCGCAAAAGGCAGCACCATGAGCAGCACCAGCTTCGATTGCCACTTCAATTTCGTTTCTTCCACCCATCCATCGTAACCTGCTTACGGCGCAACACTCCTTCCCCCTCGATACCGATTCAGGCTTGCAGCGTCTAAACCCAGTCTGCTGATTTACAATCGCATAGGAACACTAAAGTACTGAATGAGGCTTTTTCGAATGAATTTTTGCCATATGCGTACGCGGTTGGTTCAAACAGGAACGGTCATGGCGGCGGCTTTACTTGCCGGTTGCGGCAACAACTACCGGCCAACGGTGACATCCATTGTCGGTAATGGGCCTGCCCCTGAGCCATCTGCTAACGTGTGGGCGGTTTCTTCTCCTTCGGCCACCACCCACGGCGTAGTCACGCTCATTAACTACTCAGGCGACTCGATCATGGCCACGGCGCAGATCGGCATTGATCCGACCGCATTTACTCTCGACTCCGGCAGCAACAACGGCTATACCATCGATGGCGACGGCACACTCTCCGTCTTTCCCCTTAGCAGCACTCTACAGAACAATCAGGTGCTCTACACTACGCTGCCCCCCTCCGCGCAGCCAGTGAACCTCTTCCCGATAGCGACTACGAGTAGACTTTGGGCTGCCGATCTGTCAGAAAATGGACTCGCCGATGTTTTCATCGGGACTCCGCCGACCCTCAATAATGCCATACCAGTGGCGCAGTTGCCCGTGATGCTGGCGGGGTCGGGCAACGGCGCTCTTCGCTATTTCGTAATCAGCCAGAACATCGTCAGCGCCACAGGCGTGGAGTGCAATGCGGCCTCGCCGAATTCAGCGATTACACAAAACGGCCTGGTGACCGGAATCGAGGCTACGAGCAATGCGACCGATCCTGCGATTCCAGTGGGCAGGTGTCCAGTCTATGCTGTGCAGAGCAACGACAGCCGGAGATTGTTTGTCCTCAACCGGGCCAGTGACACTATTTCGGTAATCAACACTCTAACCGACACGCTGGACAACCAATGTCCCAAGTCAATTGGTGGTTGCGTGAATCTGAATGGACAGAAGTATTACACGCATCCCACGCTGCCGCTTTCACAAGCCGCGCTGACTGCCGCGAACGCTCCTACCAATTGCAATTACAATACTGACCCGACGTGCAGTTTGCCCGCTGACGGCGGTTTACCTGTCAACGCCGCTGGCCCGGTCTACGCGGAGTACAACTACACGACCAGCCAACTGATTGTGGCCAACTATGATGGCGGAACCGTCAGCGTGATTGACGTGAGCCTGGACGAGTACGGCAACGACAGCCCGACCTTTGGAACAACCTTCACGATTCCCGTGGGCAAAAATCCCGCTGGCGTAACGGCTCTGTTTGATGGCAGCCGCGCTTACACGGCAAACCAGACCGACGGAACGGTGACCGTCGTTAATTTGACCTCCCACACGGTCGAAAAGACGCTGCCGGTTACCGGCAACCCGCGCTCGGTGGTTTCAATCCAGAATTCGACTATGGGCAAGGTCTATGTCGTTGCGCCGAACACCAATGTCCTCACCATCATTCGCACCGATCAGGATATTGTGGACACGACGATATTGCTGGAGGGCAACACGTTGGATGTGCGCGTCTCAACGCAGAGCGCCACTTCAGGGAACAGCCTTTACACCACCCGATCGCCCGGTTACGGCCAGCCGTGCAATAAACCAATCACTGCGCCTGCAACGCTTGCCGCTTGTCAGGCCATGCAGTAGAGGAATGCTCGGCAACTCAAAAATGCGCCTGGACCTTTTGCTCGTGGAGCGGGGACTGATTCCGAGCCGCGAGCGGGCGCGAGCGATGATCCTGGCCGGCCGCGTTCTGGTCAATGAGCAGAAAGTAGAGAAGGCCGGCGCGACGATCGCTGCCGAAGCGCCCATCCGTTTGCTGGGCAACGATCTGCCCTACGTCAGCCGCGGCGGACTCAAACTGGAAAAGGCGCTGGCACACTGGCAAATCGACGTTCAAAACCGCGCCTGCCTCGATGTGGGCGCATCGACTGGCGGATTTACCGATTGCCTTTTGCAGCATGGCGCCGCCAGCGTTACCGCCGTCGATACCGGCTTCGGCCAGATCGCGATGAAGCTGCGCAACGACACGCGCGTCCGCCTGCTGGAACGCACCAATGCGCGGCTGTTGGTGCCGGGTTCGCTGGCAGGGCAGGGAACTCCTGATCTCACGCTGCTGGTCATGGACGTCTCTTTCATCTCCGCCACGCTGCTGCTGGAGCCGGTCTTCGCTGCCGCGCCCGCGCTCACCGAAGCCGTCATTCTCGTTAAGCCGCAATTTGAGGCCGGACGCGAACATATCGGCAAAGGCGGCATCGTTCGTGATCCCGAGGCGCATCAGCTTGCCATCGACAAGGTCGCCGATTGCGTCCATTCGCTGGGCTGGCAGGTCGTCGAGACGATTCCCTCGCCGATTACCGGTGCGGAGGGCAACCACGAGTTTCTTCTCTATGCGCGGCGGCAACAGTTCAGCTAAGTTGGCCGCGCCGCCGGTGGTCCGTTACACTAGAGCCGCATGGTACGTGTTGCGATTGTCTGCAAACCGGAGAAAAAAGAGCTGGCCCAACTGCTGCCGGAGCTGATCGCGTGGCTGCGGGAGCGCGGTTATGAGCCGCTGCTCGACCGCGAAGGCGGGCGCTACACCACGGCAGCGCCGGTTGTGGATCGCGCGGCCATGGCGGAGCAGTCGCCGGCGCTGGTGATCGTATTGGGCGGCGACGGAACCCTGCTTTCGGTTGCTTCCATCTTCGCCGCCACCGGCACGCCCATCCTCGGCGTCAACCTGGGCTTTCTCGGCTTCCTGACCGAAGTTCGCCTGGGCGATCTCTATGCCGCGCTGGAGAGTTGGCACAGCGGATGCAAAGGCTGTCATGATCCCGACCCGCGCGCCATGCTGCACGCCGAGCTATGGCGCTCCGGCGCGCTCAGATCAACGCACGAGGCGCTGAACGAGATTGTCGTCTCCAATGGCGACATCGCCCGCATGGGCGACTTTGCCGTAGAACTGGACGGCAAGAGCGTGGCCCGCTTCCGCGCTGACGGCGTGATCGTCTCCACGCCCACCGGCTCCACGGCTTACACGCTGGCCGCCAACGGACCCATCCTGACGCCGGACGTGGATGCAATGGTGGTAACACCCATCTGTCCGCATCTGCTCACACTGCGGCCCATCGTTGTCCGCGGCGATGCCCATCTCACGGTGAGAATCGAAAGCGCGGTCAACCCGGCTCTGCTTACTGTGGACGGCCGTAAGACCGCCGAGCTGCTGACCGGCAATGAAGTTCGCTGTAGGAAATCGGCGCTCACCTTCAACCTGATTCGCATGAGCGAGGCCGGCTTCTTCGAGGCGCTGCGCAGCAAGCTGAGTTGGGGCGAGCGATAGACGGAGATTTTCGGCGACGGGTTACTCCACTCCCAGAACCTTGACAATTACGCGCTTGCGGCGCTGGCCGTCGAACTCGGCATAGAAGATGCGCTGCCATGTGCCCAGGTCCAGGCGACCATTGGTCACCGGCAGCGTGGTCTCGTGGTGCAGCAGCAGCGACTTGAGATGGGCGTCGCCGTTGTCTTCGCCCGTCTGGTGATGCTTGTAGTCAGGCCGTGCCGGGGCCAGCTCCTCCAGCCACTTGCCGATGTCCTCGATCAGCCCGCTCTCCAGGTCGTTCACGTAAACCGCCGCTGTAATGTGCATGGGAGAAACAAAGCACAAGCCGTCCTTGACGCCGCTGCGACTAACAATCTGCTCCACCTGATCCGTAATATGTACCATCTCGCGCCGTCTCCTGGTTTCCATGACCAAGTATTCGGTGTGACTCTTCATGCTGCCTCCTTCCAATGAACAGTTTATCCGGTTAGGTTCGTGAATTCCGTTTTCTAGATGACCGGCAGACAGCATCCTCGGCGGATCTCTCCTGGGAAAGGTCATGCTCATTCAAAATCTGGATTTCATCAGAGATTTCTTAACTCTTCCCAATCCTTCTGTCTCACTTCTGGTCACCTTACTGCTTGAATTCTCATGAAATGGCCACGACCCGACCACTGCCGCCGCCGCCTCCACCACCGCCGAGTCTCGAAGCGGAGCAAGCGATTGCCGCGGCTGCCGAAAAAGCGCTGGTGCCGTCGCCGCATACGCCGGTGGACGGACCAGGGCTGGTGTTGAGCGCGCCGATTGCGCGAATGCCGGTAGAGCTGGATGTGGCCATCCCGGTGCGGAACTTCCGGGTGCGCAATCTGCTGGCGATGGAGCCGGGGCTGGTGATCGAGACGCAGTGGGCGCACGGCGAGGATATGCCTCTGTCGGCTAGCGCAGTGCAACTGGCATGGAGCGAGTTTGAGGTGGTCGATTCTTCGCTGGCGGTGCGGGTGACGCGGCTGGTGTGAGAGAAGCAGGGAATAGGGACTAGGGAATAGGGATTAGAACGCGAAGAAGAGGCTGGGTAATGAGGGTTGGACAAGTTGGAGAAGATAGATCGCCGCTGAAGACTCCGGTGGGCGGGCTGGCGGGATGGCTGCTGACTCGCTTCCGGGCTGGCGGTAGGCAAAGACCGCGGCTGGAGTTAGTGGAGCGGATTACGCTGGCTCCGCGCCAGTCGCTGGCGCTGGTGGAGGCCGAGGGGCGGCGCTTTCTGGTGGCGACTTCGCCCGAGGGCGCGCCGGCCTTTTATGCGCTGGACAATGGGGCTAGCGTGAATCGGGCGAGTTCGGCGCGAACTGGTCTGGCTCGCGCGGATGCGAGAGCAGCAGCGAGGGTCTCATGGTAGCTCTCCTGCTGATGGCCGCGCCTGCGGCGGTGCCGCTGCTGCCCGATCTGAATGCGCGGCTTCATCCCTCGGACTCGACTCCCTGGACGATTCTGGTTGTTCTGACGCTGATCACGCTGCTGCCGGCGATTCTGATGGCGATGACGCCGATGGTGCGCCTGCTGGTGGTCTTCCACTTTTTGCGTCAGGCGCTGGGGACGCAGACGGCGCCCTCGAATCCGACGCTGTTGGGACTTGCGCTGATGATGACCTGGTTTCTGATGACGCCCGTGCTCAACCAAGTGGACCAGCAGGCGGTTGAACCGTATCGTGCCGGACAGATTACCGGCATGGAGGCGATTGATCGCGGCGCGCAGCCGATCAAGCATTTTCTGCTGAAGTATGCGCGGGAAAAAGATTTGGCGCTGTTTACCGCCGCAGGACAAATTGCGCGCCCCAATACTCCCGATGACCTGCCGATGCGGGTGGTGGTTCCGGCCTATATGCTCTCGGAGCTTAAGGCGGGCTTCGCTATCGGCGCGGTGCTGTTTCTGCCCTTTCTGCTGATCGATATGGTGACGGCGGCAATTACCACTTCTATTGGAATGTTCCAACTTCCGCCGGTGGTGGTCTCGACGCCGCTGAAGATTCTGCTCTTTGTGATGGTGGACGGCTGGAATCTGCTGGCCAATTCGTTGTTGAAGAGCTTTTGAGTTGTATCTGGAAAGGAATCCCGATGAATCCCGACATGGTAAGCGAACTGCTGCGCCAACTGATGAAGGAGGCGCTGATTCTGGCCGCGCCGCTGTTGGTGGCGACGATTCTGATCAGCTTTGTGCTTAGCCTCTTTCAGACGCTGACCAGCTTGCAGGAGCAATCGCTGACATCTGTTCCGAGACTGGGGGCGATCGCCCTAATTCTGCTGGTAGGAATGCCGTGGTTTCTGGGACGGATGGCGGCATATACGCGGCTGATGATGACGGATTTTCATCGCTTTCTGGGCTGAAAGGACGCAATGACGGATTGGACGAGCTTTTTGAGCGCCATGACGCTGGCCCTGGTGAGGGTGAGCGGGATGGTGGCCTTCGCTCCGTTCTTTTCGTCCACTGCGCTGCCCCTGCGCACCAAGGCGGTCTTCGTCGGGGCGGTGGCGTATCTGCTGGCGCCGCTGGTGGCCGCGCTGCCCAATGCGCGCGTGGAGATCAGCTTCTCGGCGTTGCTGGGGGAGCTGGCCGTGGGTTTGGTCTACGGACTTACGCTGACGCTGCTGAACGAGATGCTGCTCTTTGCCGGACAGATCGTTGGCGTGCAGTTCAGCTTCTCGATGGTCAATCTGCTGGACCCCACCTCGTCGATTCAGACGCCGCTGCTGGGCGACCTCTTTCAACTGATGGGCACGCTGGTGGTGATTGCGGCGGGCCTCGACCGGATCATGCTGGCCTCGCTTACCCGCAGCTTCCGCGCGGCGCCCCTGGGCAGTTTTGCGCTGGCGCCAGCATCTTCGCTGGAGATTGTGCGCGCGGCGGGTGGAATTTTCCTGGCGGCGGTGGAACTGGCCGCTCCGGTGCTGGCGGCGACGATGCTGGTGGAGATCTCGGTGGCCCTGTTAGGCAAGCTCAGCCCGCAGTTGCCGGTGATGATGCTGACGGTGCCGATGAAGACGCTGACCGGCTTTGCGCTGCTGACCGGTTCGCTGGCCCTGTGGCCGCGCTTCATCGAGGTGCGCTTCAGCGGGCTGCTTGATCTGGCAGAGCGGCTGATTGCCGCACCCGGCCAGCACGCGGGACTGATGACCGCTTTCGGGCTGGGAGGATAGCCGATGCCCGGAGAGCCTACAGAACAAGCAACGCAGCACCGGCGCGACAAGGCGCGCAAGGAAGGCGATATCCTGCACAGCCGGGAGCTCTCGGCCGCCGCCGGAACGCTGGCCGGAGTGATGGTGCTGGGCGCGGCGGGCAGCCATCTCCTGCTCGTCTGGCGGGATGACTTTGCGGCCTTCCTTGCGCTGGGAGTTCCGGGGCGCTGGGAGGCGAATGAGATGATGCCGACGCTCTATGCGCTGCGCAAGCTGACCTTTGGGATTCTGGGGCCGGTTGGGCTGATGATGGCGGCGGTGGCTGCGGCGGCGCTCGGTGTGGGCGTTTTGCAGACCGGCGGCGTCAACTTCCATGTCGGCTCGGTGGGCTTCAAGATGGATCGCATCAATCCCGTCTCGAATGTAAAAAACCTTTTTTCATTGCGCTCCGCCGCGCGGCTGGGCAAATCGCTGATTCCGGCCGCTGTTCTTGCAGTCTTCGCGGCGCAGCGCATCGGGCGGCAACTGCTGATGCCGCCGTTTTCACTCTCTCGCCTGGAGACGCTGGGCGAGGACGTGTATGGGATGCTGGTGGCCGCCGCCTGGCTGCTCTTTGCCTGGGCTGCGATTGACTATCTGGTGGAGTGGCAGAGCCGCGAGTCGAGATTAAAGATGAGCCGCGAGGATCTGCGCGACGAATACAAGGAGACCGAGGGCAATCCGCAGATACGGGGACGCATCCGTAATTTGCAGCGCGCCGCCCGCCGCCGAAAAGTGAAGAACGATGTCTCGAAGGCCGCCGTGGTACTAACAAACCCCACGCATTATGCCGTGGCGCTGGGCTTCGATTTCGCCACCATGGAGGCGCCCAAGGTGCTGGCCAAGGGACGGAATCTGCTGGCCGAGGAGATCAAGGCCGAGGCACGCTGGGCGGGGGTGCCGATTATCGAAAACCCGCCGCTGGCCCGCTCAATCTATCGCGGGGTCGAGGTTGGCCAAGCCATTCCGGTCGATCTCTATGCCGCGGTGGCGGCGATTCTGGCTTACCTCTATCGCCAGCGGCTGGCCGATGAGATGCGCGAGAAGCAGGCGCGCGAGGCGGCAGCGCGAGCGAACACGCAATCGCGAGGAACAGGCGCCCAATTTAGAGGAGGTCCGCAATGAGCACTGCCGCAATGACGGCCGGTCCGCTGGCTTCGGTGTCAATTCTGGAACGGCTGCGCGAATATGTGCTGCCACTCGTGGCCATCAGCGTGATTTTTGTCATGCTGGTGCCGCTGCCTGCCTTCGGACTGGACTTTCTGCTTTCGATGTCGATGGCCGCATCGATCATCGTCTTTCTCTCCGCGGTGCAGATCAGGCGGGCGGTCGAGCTGAGCGTCTTCCCGACACTTTTACTTTTGCTGACGCTCTTCCGGCTGGCGCTGAATATCGCCTCGAGCCGCCGTATTCTGCTGCACGGCTCCGAGGGAACGGCGGCGGCGGGCAAGGTGATCGAGGCCTTCGGGCAATTTGTCGTTGGCGGCAACTACGTGGTTGGCTTCGTGCTCTTTCTGGCGCTGATCGCGATTCAATTCTTAGTGGTTTCTCATGGAGCCGTGCGCACCGCCGAGGTAACGGCGCGCTTTACTCTCGATGCGCTTCCCGGAAAGCAGATGGCCATCGACGCCGATATGAACGCCGGGCTGATTGACGAGGCCGAGGCGCGCAGAAGGCGGCAGGCGATTGCCCACGAAGCCGAATTTTACGGCGCAATGGACGGCGCTGCGCGCTTCAACCAGCGGGACTCGATGGCCACGATTCTGATTACCGGCATCAACATCATCGCCGGATTGCTGATTGGGACGTTGCAGCAGGGCGTGGAACTGGGCGAGGCGGCGCGCACCTACACGGTGCTGACGGTGGGCGACGGGCTGGTCACGCTGATTCCCTCGCTGCTGGTTTCAGTGGCCGGAGGCATTACGCTGACGCGGGCCAACTCGGCCGGATTGCTGGGCGGCGAGATTCGCCAGCAACTGCTGGCCAAGCCGGTGACGCTCTATCTGGCGAGCCTTTTTTGTGCGCTGATGTGCCTGATCCCTGGGCTGCCCAAGATTCCCTTCCTTGCTGTTGCGGCGGGCTTGTTCTTCTTCGGTCGGCGCACGGCTCAACGGCCGGTGGCTCCTCCAGTGGCGGAGACGACAGCGGGCGAGAAGAAGAAATCGGCGGGCGAGGCGGCGAGTACGGACCTCGCCAACCTGCTGCGCCTGGAGGAACTGACACTAGAGATCGGCTTCCAACTGATTCCGCTGGTGGACGAAAAACAAGGTGGCCAACTGCTGAGTCGGGTGCGATCCTTGCGCCGCCACCTCTCAGCGGAGATGGGCTTTCTGGTGCCTCCGGTACACATCTCGGACAATCTCAGGCTGAAACCGCGCGAGTATCTGTTTAGTCTGCGCGGAATGGAGATTGGACGCTGGCAGACCGAGGGCGCGCAGATGCTGGCCGTCTCTGGCGACCCCAACAGGCGTCCGCTGGCGGGAAAAGAGACAAGGGAACCGGCCTTCGGCGTGCCCGCGCTGTGGATTGCGCCGGGCCTTGAAGATCAGGCCATCGCCGCCGGCTACTCGGTGGTGGACGCGGTTACGGTGATCACCACGCATCTGGGCGAGCTGATTCGCCGACACGCATGGGAGCTGCTGGGACGCGGCGAGATCAAGCGGCTGATGGACTCGCTGAATGAGAGCCATCCAAAACTTCTGGAAGAGCTGGTGCCCAAGCTGCTCTCGCTCGGCGAGGTCGGGCGGGTGCTCGAACAACTGCTGCGCGAGCGGGTCTCGATTCGCGATATGGGCGGAATTCTGGAATCGATGCTGGAGACCGCGCCCATGAACAAAAGTACTGTCGCGCTGGTCGAGGCAGCGCGCCAGTCCATGGGACGGCGTCTGATCCAGCCGCTGCTCGACGGCGAAGGGCAGTTGCCGGTGCTGCTGCTCGACGGGTCGCTCGAAGAGGAGATTCTGCAAACCCTCTCGCCGGAGACCAGCCAGCGGATGCTCGCCTCGGGTCCCCAGCCGGGAACGCCGGTGGTTCGCCGCTTGGCCGATTCTTTGCGGCGGCTTATCCCATCCGCCTCCGCTGCGGCGCTTCCCGTGCTGCTTTGTCCTAGTCCAGCCCGATATCACGTCAAGCGTTGGCTGGAGCCGGTGATGCCTCGACTGGCGGTAGTGGCTGCCGGCGAAATTCCTCCGGAGATTCGACTGCGTCCGGTGGGGACGGTGAAGTGAAGCAGGGACAAGGGACTAGGGAATAGGGACAGAAGCTAAGAGAAATTTCATGCTTGCGGAGTGATTTTTTCCTTAGAAAGACTTCGCTTTCTCGGCGCATTGAATGCAACGTACCCGGCAAACTGCCAGGGGAGATGTGGGATGGGGATGGAAGTTGCGGCGAATACGGTGAGGAGTCCTGAGAGAAGCCCGGAGAGGAGTCCGGCAATGCCGCGGCGGAGCGCCGCGGGAAACGGCTATCCGCCCGGAGGCGCGCAATTTCCGCTGCTGACCGGCGAGCAGGAGCGGGTTCTGCTCGAGCACCTGCCGATTGTGCGTTTTCTGGCGCGGCGGATTCACGAGCGGCTGCCCCAGCATGTGGACATTGAGGATCTGGTCTCGGCCGGGGTGGTGGGGCTGATGGATGCCTTCAGCAAATTTGATCCGGCTAAAAAAGTGCAGTTTCGCAGCTATGCGCAGTTCCGCATTCGGGGCGCGATTCTGGACAGTCTGCGCACTCTCGACTGGAGTCCGCGCGAGCTGCGCCGGAAGGGCCGCGCGGTGGAAGAGGCGATTCGCGTGTTGACGGCGCGCCTGGGCCATGCGCCCAACGAGGGCGAGGTGGCCAAGGAGATGGCGCTGGAGCTGGAGGAGTATCAGCAGTTGCTGGGCGATCTGAAGGGCCTGGAGATTGGCACCCTGCATCTGGAGCGCAACGAGGACTCGGGCGAGGAGGAACTGGCCTATATTCCGGGGCGTCCGGATGAAGACCCGCTCTTCCGCTGCCTGCGCGGCGAGTTGGAGGAGCGGCTTGCCGAGGCGATCCAGAATCTGCCCGACCGGGAGCGGCTGGTGATGAGCCTTTATTACTACGAAGAGATGACGATGCGGGAGATCGGTCTGGCGCTGGGGGTGGTCGAGTCCAGAGTCTCGCAGGTACACGCCTCGGCGGTGGTGCATCTGAGAGGCGCGTTGAAAGACCTGGCGGCGCACGGCGCCTTTGACCGGCTGCGCGCGAGGACCGTGGAGCGGGTGCGGCGGTGAAGACAGTGAAAAAGTGAATGAGTGAAGAAGTGAACAAGTGATTCGTGGTCAGTAAACAGGTAACCGAGAAGAGTTATTGCGAACGGCGAAGAGTGATTAGAAATTCAAAGGCAGACAACAGCCTTTGACTCATGAATTTTTCACTTTTTCACTCATTCACTTCTTTGCGAGGGTAACGCCATGATGGAAAAGACACTCAAGCAGAACGAGATCGACGCGCTCTTTCAGGCGGCGCGCAGCAGCGCTCCCGAGGCGGCCAAGACCGAGGTGCGCGCCCGTGTAGTGCCTTACAACTTCTCCTCGGCGGGGCAGATTTCCACCGACCAGTTGCGCGCCATCTCGATGCTGAACGATCTGTTTGCCCGCAATCTGACGCACAATCTGGCCGCATGGCTGCGCACGCGCTTTCAGGTGAATCTGGTCTCAGCCGAGCAGATTCCCTTCAATGAATTCCTGCTGCGCATCCCGGAGATCAGCTATGTGGCCTCCGTCCGCATGGAGCCGCTGGGCGCGATTTCGGTGCTGCAACTGGACCTGGCGCTGGCGCCCCCGATCATCGATCTATTATTGGGCGGCGAGGGGCGGGACGGCCCCTTGCGCGAGCTGACCGACATCGAGGAGTCGATTCTGGCCTCGGTTGTGGAGATTGTCTGCCGCGAGCTGACGGCGGCCTGGCAGCCGGTGGGGCTGAGCTTCAACTTCGAGCGCCGCCAGATGCAGACGCAGGTGGCGCGCATCATGTCGGTGACGGAAAAGACGCTTTGCCTGAGCTTTGAGATTCGTATGCCGCATAGCTCGGGGCTGCTCAATCTGGCCTTTCCGGCGGTGGTGGCCAACACGATTTTGCGCCGGCTGACCTCGGACTGGTCGCGGCGGCGGCGGCACGGCGACGATACCCGCGCGCGCATGGAAGCGACGGCGCGCAATATCCGCTTTGGTGGGAGCTTGCAACTGCCTTCGGTGCGGCTGGCGGCGAGCGAGATCGAGAATCTGGAGCCGGGGATGGTGGTTCGGCTGAATCTGGCGGCGAATACCTTGTCGGAGTGGCGGGTCGGCGGGCAGGCGCTCTCCTCCGCTCAGGCCATTCGCCATGGCGCACACCGGGCCGCGCGCATTGAACAATCGATCCACGAGGTGCACATATGAAGAGTTATCTCGAGTGCTGGAATACGGTCGCGGCCACCCTGTTTTCACAGGCGCTGGCTGGAGAGCCGGAGCTGACCGAAGCGCTGCCCAAGCCGATGTCGCCGGGCGCCTTCGGCTATGCCGCAACGATTGCCGGAGAGGTGGAGGGCCGCTTTGTCGTGGTCCTTGACCCCGCAATTCTGGATTCTCCGCTGGTGGGCGAGGGGATGGATCAGAAGGCCGGCTGGGCGGAGATACTGCGCGAGGCGGCCAACGCCGCCGCCGGGGAGATGCTGGCCAAGACGGGCAAGAAGTGCAGTGTCGAGAACTTCGAAGAGGTGGCAGGAGAGAGCAAGGTCTCCTGCGCCTTCCAGTTGAAATCCGGCGATCGAGTGTGGACGATTCTGGTGCGCGACGAGGTGCGCGCGCCCAAAGCGGCGGCGCAGTCCGCGGCTCAACAGGCCCCGCATGCAAACTCGCAACAGTCTGCGCCGGCAAACTTCAGCGCGGGTATCGAGTTGCTGCTGGATGTGGAACTCGAAGCCGCTCTGCGCTTTGGCTGCAAGGAACTGCCGCTAGGAGAGATTCTCGATCTTGGTCCTGGGGACGTGGTGCAACTGGATCGCAATGTGGCCGACCCGGTGGACCTGATCGTCGGCGACAAGATCGTGGCGCGCGGCGAAGTGGTGCTGGTCAACGGAAACTTTGGCCTGCGAGTGACTGAGGTAGCCACACCCAGGAAGCGTTTGGAGAGCATACGATGCCTCTTCTAAGCCGAGCCGCAAATCGCGATCGGGGAACGGAACTGTTCGGAGAGAATCGCTCGGCGCGGCGGGCGGTGGACCTGGCAGTGCCGGGAAGACCGGCTTTCAGAGGGGATCAATCGCCGGCCGGAAGCGAAGCAATCGCGCAGGGCGGAAGTCAGAGCCGGACGCGCAGCATCTTCTTTGAGAGCTGCGCCAATCCCGGTTGCGATTCCGGTTGGCTGCATCTGTGGCGCTCGCGTCAGGCGCCGGTCTTTGAAGGGGGCTGGAGTTGTTCGGCTGCCTGCACGGCGGCGCGGGTCTCTGCGGCGCTCGGCCGTGAGCTGGACGGCCGAGGGCAGGCGCAGGAGATGCATCGGCATCGAGTACCTCTGGGTCTGGTGATGATGGAGCAGGGCTGGATCACGCCCGGCCAGTTGCGTCAGGCGCTGGATGCGCAGCGGATGGCAGGCTCCGGGCGGCTGGGCCAGTGGCTGATCCGCCAGCAGGGTGTTAGCGAACAATTGGTCACCCGCGCGCTGGGCTTGCAGTGGAGCTGCCCGGTGATGTCACTGGACTATCACGACACCGAGGCGCTGACGCCTCTGATGCCGCGGCTCTTTGTGGATGCCTTCGGAGCGCTGCCGCTGCGGGTGGCCGCGGGCAAGCTGATTTACATGGGATTCGAGGATCGGCTGGATCCGATTGTGGCGCTGGGAGTGGAGCGCATGACGGGGCTGCGCGTGGAGAGCGGGCTGGTGGCAGAGTCGCTCTTTGTTCCCGCGCATGCCCGTATGCTGAATGCGCGCTTTCCCGCGGTGGAACTCGTCGAGGTCGCCTCCGAGCCGGCGGCGGTTCATGTGCTGACAAAGGCCATTGAACGGATGCGGCCGGTCGACTCCCGGCTGGTTCGGATTCATGATTGCCTGTGGCTGAGGATGTGGCGGCGGCGGCAGTTGGGACCGGTCCCCGACCGGAGCCTGATTCAGGATCTGATCTGCTCGATTGGATTGCATTGAAAGATCGACAGATGAAATTCGTCTCATGGGCGGCGTGAGAATTGCTTCTCAAGAAATGCGCGGAAGCGCCGATAACAACAACAGCAGAGGAGCCCGGGCATGAGTGAAGTGCGAACCCTGATCGTTGACGATTCCTCGGTGATGCGCAAGATTGTGGAGCGTTCTCTCCGTCAGGCGGGGCTGGACCCGCTGGTGGTCTTTGAGGCCGGCAGCGGCATTGAAGGGCTGGATATGTTGAGGGCTCAGGGAGTGGACCTGATTCTCTCCGACATTAATATGCCTTCAATGGACGGGCTGGAGTTTCTGCGCCAGATCAAGGCGCAGAATCTGGCGCCGGGCGTCCCGGTGGTGATGATTACCACAGAGTCGAGCGAGGAACACGTCAAGCAGGCGATTCTGGCCGGCGCGCAGGGCTATATTCGCAAGCCGTTTACGGCCGAGCAGGTGAAGGAGCGGGTTCTGCCGCTGTTGAATGCGGCTTGACCTGGGAGGCATCGTGTGCAGTTATACGGTGTGCGAACGGCCCCGATTGTACGCAAGCAAGTGGGCGGCGTGAAGGAAATGGAGCGCAAGATGACGCTATCGTTGCGAGATTCCGTGCAACTGATTTCTGAGCCCAGGAATCTGGATGCGAGTGTGGAAGAGGTCTTTCAGTTGATGCTGGGCGTGAACTGCCGGCGTTACATGGGGGCTGTCGAGATTGCCGAGCCGGAGTCAGTGACCGCTGTGGTCGGCTTTGGCGGTCTGTTGAGCGGGGCCTGCGTCTTTCGCTCCGGCGCCACGACGGCGATGAAGGTGGCCGCGCATATGACAGGCATGGAGTTTGAAGAGATTGACGATACTGTCAAGGACGGGATCGGAGAAATCTGCAATATGCTGGCCGGAGCATGGAAGGGCAAGGTGCCCGATCTGGCCGCCAATACGGGCCTTTCGGTTCCGGCCGTGATTACCGGGCGGGATTATAACCTCCATGTGCAGGCTCCGGAGTTCAAGCTCCACCATACATACCATTTTGACGACGCCAGCTTTGAGGTCACCATTATCTGCGACGGCCTGCAATAAAACAGGGACTAAGGGACTATTCCCTATTCCCTAGTCCCTAGTCTCTGCTTTTACCAATTCTGATCTTCCTCTAATCACTTCCGAGGCTCTTCCGGTCCCTCACCTGCAAGCTCCACGGTTGCAGAAGGAGAGCGCGCGATGGACAGCGGATATTATGCGGCGATGACCGGCCTGGTGGCGCGCACTCAAGCGCTGGATCTGGCGGCCACCAATCTGGCCAATACGCAGACGCCCGGCTACCGGGCCGAGCAGGAGTACTTCCGCTCGGTGCTGATGGGGCCGGATGCCAACGATTCGCAGTTGGGGCATACGGTGAACAACTATGGACTTATCGGCGGCGACCGGCTGAACATGAGCCAGGGAACGCTGGAGCAGACCGGCAATCCGCTGGACCTGGCCATCGAAGGCGAGGGATTCTTTCAGGTGCAGACGCCCAACGGCCCACGCTATACGCGCGATGGCGGCTTTCACCGCAACCCCCAGGGACAAATGGTGACGGCGTCTGGCGACGCTGTGCATTCATCAACCGGCCAAGTGATTGCCATTCCGCCGGGCGAGGTGGCAATCGGCGCGAATGGAGTTCTTTCAGTGGATGGCGGCGTGGTGGGTACGGTAGGGGTCTTCACCTTTCCGGCGGGCACGCAGTTGAAAGCTGAAGGAACAAATCGCTATCTGGCGCCGGATAACATTCCGCCGGTGATCTCGAAGAATGCTGCGATTCACGAGGGCGCCATTGAGAACGCCAACCAGGGCGTGATTCCGGGAACGATGAATCTGATGCTGGTGCAGCGCGAGGCGGAGATGATGCAGCGGGCGCTGACCGTCTTCCACACTGAATTCAACAAGATTGCCAGCGAGGATCTGCCGAAGGTGTGAAGGCAGTGAATGAGTAAAGAAGTGAATGAGTGAATTTTGGAAGAGGAATTTCAGCGATTTGAGCTTTTGAAAACAGTCCGCGGTTTACTCTTTCACTTATTCACTTATTCACTGGCGACTGAAAGGAGCCAAAATGATTCGAGCTTTGTATACCGCGGCCAGTGGAATGAGCGCGCAGCAGTTGAATCTGGACACGATTGCCAACAACCTGGCCAACTCCTCGACGACCGGCTTTCGCCAGTTGCGGCTGGAGTTTCAGGATATGGTCTACCAGAACCTGGTCACGCCGGGAGCGGCGCAGTCGCAGTCTACGGTTTCGGCGGGATTGCAGATCGGGTTGGGCACGAAGTCGGCTGCGACCGAAGTGATCATGACGCAGGGTTCGCTGAACCAGACCTCCAACCCGTTGGACGTGGCCATCGAAGGCACGGGGTTCTTCCAGGTGCAGCGGCCCGACGGTTCGATTGCTTATACCCGCGCCGGGCAGTTTCAGTTGAACAATCAGGGAACGATTGTGACCACCGACGGCGATCCGGTCATCCCCACCATCACCATTCCCGCCAATGCGACGGCGGTAACGATTACACAGTATGGCGTAGTGAACGCAACCTTGCCCGGGCAGCAGAATCCCTCGCAGTTGGGCCAGTTGCAACTGGCCACCTTTCCCAACCCTGGGGGTCTGGAGAGCATGGGCAACAACCTGCTGACGGCGACGCTCAACTCCGGCGATCCGGTGCTGGGCAACCCCGGCGGGACCGAAGGCCTGGGCACTTTGCAGCAGGGCTATCTGGAAAACTCGAATGTGGATGTGGTGACGATGTTTGTACAGATGGTGCTGGCGCAGCGGGCATACGAATCGAACTCCAAGGTGATCAAGGCCGCCGACGATATGTACTCGCAGGTCAACAATATGGGGCACTAAACAGTGGTCAGTGAACAGTGAAAGGCGTAGGCGGACGCGATGAGTGTGGGCTTGATGAGAGCGGGAGTGAGGATGGCGTTGTGCGCGAGTCTAATGGCGCTGATGAGCGCCTCCGCTGTCTGCGCGCAGTCACCCTCTGGCTCTCGCGCTCAAGTAATGCTCTCGTCTGGAAGGCTGGATTGGGCGGGGATCGAGTACAACGGGCAGGGAGAGATTCTGCGCGAGATCGACGATCCGCACAACGGCGACCGCTGGCTGCTGATCCGCAACGATCAGTATCCGGGCGGGCCGGGGCGGCTGGTGCGGATTGCAATAGGCCAGCCGACAAGCGAAGCCGCAATGCAACAGAGTGCGAGACAGGCCGAGGTCGTTCTCGTGATTCATTCCGGCGACAGGCTGACGGTCGAAGAGCATACGCCAGTTGTAGACGCGGTCTTGGAGGCGCGCGCGCTCAGACCGGCGGCGGCCGGCGCGGTCTTTGAGGTGCGGTTGGCGATCGGCGGCAAAGTGGTGCGGGCCGTGGCTCTGGGACCGGGCCGCGCGGCACTTGAGCCGGAGCGAGGAGTGCAGCCATGAGAATCGGATTGCTCAAGGCGGGAGTTTTGTTGGCGGTGTTGGCATTGGGCGCGGCGCAGAGGTGCGATGCTCTGGGAATAAAAAAGAAGACATCGCCGGGGGGCGCGGGCAAGCCTACACCGCCGGAGACGGCGCTGAAGGCGTATGTCGAGCGGGTGCGGGCGCAGCAGGCGGCGGAGGTGCTCACCACCGGCTCGATCTGGAGCTCAGAGGGACGGTTGGTGCGGCTGGGGACTGATGCCAAGGCGGTGCGACTGCACGATGTGGTGATGATCGTGGTCTCGGAGACCCTGGCGGCCTCGACCGACGGCGCGGTAAAGAACTCCCGGTCATCGAGTGCCAACTCCAGCGTAGCCGCTCTGTTCGGCGCGCTGAAGACCGCGAATAATCTACAGAATCTTCTGAACGCCACTTCTTCTTCCGCGCTCACGGCGCAGGGCCAGAGCACGACCAACTCCAGCTTGTCGACGACCTTTGGCGCCGAGGTAGTGGATGTGCTGCCCAACGGAATGCTGGTGGTGCAGGCGACGCGCCAGTTGATCTTTTCGCAGCAGACGCAGTTGATCAAGCTGCGCGGCCTGGTGCGCCCGGAGGATGTCAGCGCGCAGAATCAGGTCCAGTCGACGGCGATGACCGATCTGGAGCTGGAGGTGACCGGCAAGGGTATCGTGAACGACGCCACCTACCGTCAGAACCCGGTGGTGCGCTTGCTGGAGAGGGTGCTGGTGTTCTAAAGGCAGCTAACAGCTTTCAGCTATCAGTGAACGGGCGCAATAATTATGCAGCTTCCAGAGGGTTTACAGGGTGGATTTGAGTTGTAAAACGAATTGAATGCTGAGAGCTGACGGCTGAAAGCTGACGGCTGGCAAAGGAACTTGAGATGCACTTGTTGCGCGCGAGAACGGCGGAGGGCGAACGGGACGGCTTCTGGGGCTGGCTGGCGCTGGCGTTGGCGCTGATTCTGGCGATGATGCTGGCTTCGGCACTCTTCGCGGCGCGTGCTCATGCCGCGTCGGCTGGACAGTTGGCGCGCATCAAGGATGTCGCGACAATCGAGGGGATTCGCGACAACCAACTGGTGGGATATGGGCTGGTGGTGGGGCTGAGGGGCACCGGAGACAGCTCGCAGACGGTCTTTCCGGCACAGACGCTGCTTTCAACGCTGGAGCGGATGGGTATTACGGTTCCGCAGACCGGGGCCAACAGCGCCAGCAATATGCAGGTGAAGAATATGGCCGCGGTCTTTGTGGTGGCAACCCTGCCGCCCTTCAGCCGGCCCGGCTACAAGGTGGATATTACCGTCTCATCGGCCGGCGATGCGCGTTCGCTTGAAGGCGGCATTCTGCTGATGACGCCGCTCTACGGACCGGACGGACAGATTTATGCGCAGGCGCAAGGCTCGCTGGTACTGGGCGGCTACATGGCGACGGCGGGAGGCAACACGCGCCTCTCCAATCATCCGACGACGGCGCGCATACCGGGCGGGGCGCTGGTGGAGCGGCCGGTGCCCTTCGAGTTGAAGCAGATGCGAGTGGTCAGCGTGGTGCTCAATGACGCGGATTTTCATACCGCCGAGCGCATGGCGGCGTCGATTGACCTGGTGCTGGGCGGCAAGCGGGCGCTGGCGATTGACAGCCGCCGGGTAGAGATTGCGGCCGCGCCGGATGAGGATGTGGCGGCGCTGCTGGATAAGGTGGAGGCCATCGAAGTGGAGGTCTTTCCGCGGGCGCGTGTAGTGGTGAACGAGCGCACCGGCACGGTGGTAATCGGGGGCACGGTGCGCTTGCAGCCGGTCTCGATTTTGCATGGCGGCCTGAGTGTGAATGTGGTGACCGAGAACGAGGTCTCGCAGCCCAATGCGCTTTCTTCCGGCACGACACAAGTGATTCAGCAGACGGCTGTGCAGGCAACCGACAAGCCGGTCAATCGCATTGAATTAAAGCAAGGGGCGACGGTGGAGGATTTGGTTCAGGAATTGCAAAGAACAGGAGCGGGGGCACGGGATGTGATCTCGATCCTGCAAGCCATGAAGGAAGCAGGGGCATTAGAGGCCGATCTGGAAGTTCTATGAGGAGATTTTAAGATGCTCATGATGGGAGCGACCACGGCGGTTGGAGCGGGCGGAGATGCGAGTGCGTCTTCGGCTGCGCCCACAACTCGGCTCATTCATGCGGCTCATGAGTTTGAGGCGCAGATGATGAAGGAGTTATTGAAGCCGATGATCAGCGGCAACGGGCTGGATGGCGAGGAAGGCGATGCCTCCGGCGCAGGCTCGACACTGCAAGAGTTTGCTACGGAGGCGCTGGGCCGGGGCTTGAGTGATCGCGGCGGATTCGGAATCGCGACGAGTATTGTGAAGCAGCTCTCATCTTCGGGTAACCATCAAGTAACATCGCAGTAACCCGAAATGAGCACCAGAATACTGTCATGAAAATTCATGAATGACTAGAGTGATTAGCGGTTATGTCGATGAAATCGGCAAGGAGATGTGAAATATGGATATTCGCAGCAGTCTTGAAGGTTTGAAATCGTTGTTGGGAACGCCCGAGACCGCGCCATCATCGGCGGGAGCGCAACAGTCGAAGAGCGGCGGCGCATCGAGCGCGATGGGCAGCGACATGGCTACATTCAGCAGCGCGGCCAATGAGGTCTCGCAGACGGCCGGCGATGCGGGAGTGCGAATGGACAAGGTGGCTGGGATACAGGCGGCGCTGGCGGCGGGAAGCTACAACGTCTCTGCCGGGGCCGTGGCCTCCAAGCTGGTGGACGCGATGCTTGGCGCTCAGGCGTGATCCGGAGTATGCATTGTTTCCCACTCTAGCCGCAAATACAAGAACGCGGCAAGGGTGCTGGAACGCGACTGTACGGCTGCGAGTAAGCAGTCAAGCTGATTCGCGCGGTAAATGGAAGGGAGCGATTGCGTTGCGGAACAAGAGCGAGCGCCTGGAGAAGAACGAGTCCTGGAGGCATCCGAATCTAAAGGAGCTGGTGGTGGAGGCTTCACAGGCGCTTGCGCGTTTGGATGCGGTGCGGCTGGAGGAGTTGGCGCTCTCCTGCCAGGCTTTGAATCGCGATATGGTGCAAGCGGATGTGGCGCCGGGAGATGGCGACGCGCGCGCGGAGATTGCCCGTCAGGCCAAAGAGGCTGTTAACGATATGGCGGTCTTTGCGCGGGTGCTCGAGGCGACGCGAGCCAATCTGAGCGTGATGAATCGTCTCAGGGAGTTGCGCGCGGGCCGTCTGGAATATCGCGAAGTGCGCATGGATTACGCAATGCCGCCGGTGCTGGGATGGCGGCGAACGGAGAGCGGGCATGGGGACAATTAACTCCGCTTTCAGCATCATGTCGGGGGCGCTGGACGCCGATCAGGAGGCGTTGAATGTTGTGGCCAACAATGTGGCCAACGCCAACACTCCCGGCTACACAGAAGAGAAGCCCGACTGGCAGGAGAATGCTCCGCTCAACATCGACGGAGTTTCGCTGGGGCAGGGCGTCTCGGAGAACGGCTCGACCTCGGAGCGGGATCGCGTGCTGGAGTCGCGTCTGGATCAGCAGCAGCAGTTGGCCTCGGCCTCCAGCTCGCGGCTGACAGCGCTCAACACGCTACAGGCGCTGTTCACGCCGGACTCCGGCTCATCCAGTTCGACCGCAGGTGATATTGGCAGCGATCTTACCGGGTTTTTCAACTCATTTTCTTCGCTGGAGGCCAATCCCACCGACAATGCGCTGCGTCAGAATGTGCTCTCTGCGGCGGGCAAGCTGGCGGGCGACATCTCGAATGCCTCGGCCAGCCTGACCTCGCAGCGCGCGGCTCTCGATCAAGAGACGGCCGGCGTATCCAGTCAGGTGAATTCGCTGACCGGCGCCATTGCGCAATTAAACCAACAAATAGAGACTACCTCGCCCAACGGCGACGCGGGAACGCTCGAAGATCAGCGCCAGCAGGATCTGAGCCAACTTTCCAAGTTGATCGGGATCAATCAGATTACGACTGAGAACAACGGGCTGGCGATTACCACTACGTCGGGGCAGTTGTTGCTCTCTGGGGGGACGAGTTATCAGTTGACCACTGGCTCAGTGAACGGGGTCACGGATTTTTTTCTAGGAAATACAGATATTACCTCGCAACTGGCGACCGGCGGAGGCTCGCTGGGCGGCGATCTGACGGCGCGGGACGGTGATATTCCCAGCGCGCTCAACTCGCTGGATCAACTGGCGTACAACATCTCGACCGCGGTCAACAAGCAGAACAGCGAGGGAACAAATCTGGATGGAGTGACGGGCACAACGGCCGCTCCGCTGAACATCTTCTCGGAACCTACGCAAGTGGCTGGCAGCGCGGCGGCGATGAGCGTAGTGATGACCGATCCGAATCAAATTTCCGCCGCCAGCGCGGGCGATGGAACCGGCGACAACAGCAATGCCACACGGATGGCAGCGATGGGCAACCAAACAATTGTGAATGGCGAGACGCCGATCAATTACTACTCGAATTTTGTGACCACGCTGGGAGCGACGGTCTCGGCGGTGCAGACTGAGAATACGGCGCAGAACGCCTCGGTGACCCAGTTGCAGACGCAGAACGATGCGCTCAGCGGCGTGAATCTGAATGATGAAGCCTCGTCGATGACTACTCTCGAGCGCAGTTATCAGGCAGCTTCGCAGGTTTTCGCGATGCTGAATACGATCATGGCCTCGGCGCTGAACCTGGGCGATACAACGGCGGTGTCATAAAGGCAGGGACTAGGGAATTTGGTTGTTTGGCTGTAGCAGCAGTTGTCGATAACCGGAAGCTGGTGAGAGGGACGGGAAGTTGCAGTATGTAGCAAGGGGAAGATTATTCATCGCGGAGATGGTTTTCTATTCCCTATTCCCTAGTGTCTGTTGTTAAGGAGGAATGCGATGCGAGTGGATCCCTTTTACGTTACGAATCTGGTGGGTTCGCTCGATCAGGCGCAGGCGAACGAGCAGCAGTTGTCGGCGGAGCTGTCGAGCGGCGTAAGCATCACTTCACTCAGCCAGAATCCGGTCGGCGCTGGGCAGAATGTTCTGCTGCTCAACCAGATTCAGCAGGACGATTCCTTTACCCAAAGTTCCTCGCTGGTGACGGGCCAGTTGCAGGTGTCTGATTCCGCGTTGGGCAGCGTGGTTACCCAGCTTACGCGTGCTATCTCGCTGGCCACCGGCGCCAATAACGGCACAATGAATTCGAGCGATGTCAAATCCGTCTCCAATCAGATATCCGGGATTCTCGATGAGGTGCAGTCGCTGGCCAACACCAGTTATCAGGGCCAATACATCTTTGCCGGCGGGCAGACTTCGACGCTGCCCTTTTCCACATTGACCTCCACTACGCCGGCCGTCACCAAATACAGCGGCGATCAGGACGTGAATTATCTTGAGTCGCCGAATGGACAGAAGATTCAGTTGAATGTGCCGGGCGACCAGATTTTTCTGGGTTCAGGGCAGAACAGCGTCTTCGGCGCGCTCAATGCGCTGATTGCCGATTACTCCAGCGGCACTGTGGACACCACACAGGCAGTGAGCGATACGGCGGAGCTGAGTTCGGCTCTGAATTACGTTTCGCAGCAGCGCGTGACCATCGACAACTCGATGACTCAGGTTACAGCTGCCTCGGATGCCGTGACCAACGTCCAGGCGCAGTTAACCACCGCGCAGACCGACCTGATGCAGGCTGATATTCCCACGGTTTCCACGCAGCTTTCGCTGGCCGAGACGCAGCAGACGGCGCTGGAGGATGTGATTGCGCAGTTGAATTCTACATCGAGCGATCTCTTCAGCAAGCTGCCCGGCTAACCACCTGCGATGCGGCAGACGCTCGCTATTCGCTCGCATGGGCTTTCCCGTTATACTCAAGACGAGGCACTCATGTTCGCTCCGCTTCGATTTCTCTGGAATGCAACGCGCGGTCATCGGCTGCTCTTTTGGCGGAGCGAGTATATGCGCTGGCGGGTCGAGACCTACTCCGGCATGAAGGCAGAGACGCTGACCATGATGGATATTCTGGGCTTCTTCTGGAGATCGCGCTGGGAGTTTCTCAGCTATCTCGCCTGGATTGGCCGCATGGACCGCGAAGTGCGCAGATGCTGTTGAGAGCCTTCAGCTTTCAGCTAGAAGCCCGCAACTGTACACTGATCGCTGTATGGGATTCCTCTTATTACGACCTTACCTATTCACTGCCTCCACATTGCTGGCGACAGCCGCTGTTATTGGCGCACAGCAGTTGCCTCCTGCCGAGCCACCGCAACCGCTGCCGAGCGTTCATGCGGAAGCCAATTCTGATACGCCAACGCTGCGCATGACGGCCAACGAGGTGCTGGTTCCGACGCTGGTGGAGAAGCGCGGCGGCGGTGTTGTTTACGGACTCAAGCCGAAGGATTTTATTCTCGAAGACAACGGCGTGGCGCAGAAGATTCGTGTGCAAGAGGAGATGGACACGGCGCCTGTGGCGCTGGTGGTGGCCTTCGAACAGGGCGGCGCGAGCGTGCTGGAGTTCGACAAACTGGCCAAGCTGGGTCCGCTGCTGGACCTGTTTCTGAGCGACGGCAGTGGCAAGGCGGCGCTGGTGGGCTTTGACTCGGAGCCGCACCTTATTCGCGACTTCACGCACTCCAGCGACGAGGTGAACCAGGCGCTCAAGCATCTCGACTCAGGCGACGGCGGCGACGCTATTCTGGACACGGTCAGCTACGCGGTCGATCTGCTGGAATCGCAGCCGAAGGAATATCGCCGCGTGCTGCTGCTGATCAGCGAGGAACGCGACCACGGCAGCAAGAATACGAAGCCCGCCGAGGCGATCGAGAAGATCGGCAAATCGGATGTGCTGGTGCTGAGCGTTTCCTTTTCTCCAGTGCGCACTGAGTTGGTGCATGACACGATGGACTCTGGAGAGGACCGGACAACAGGTATTGTCCCGTTGCTCTTTGCATTGGTGCAGGCCTTCAAAAAGAATGTGAGCAAAGAAGTGGCTGAGATGAGCGGCGGCGAGTACACCACCTTCACCGGCGACAAGCGCTTCGAGCAACGGATTGTGGACGCCGCCAAGCGTACGCGCAATCGCTATCTCATCACCTTCAGCCCTTCGGACCCGACGCCGGGGCTGCATACGATTCGCGTGCGGACAGCACAGGATTACGGAGCGCGAGTGGTGGCGCGGGCAAATTACTGGAGAGAAGCGGAGCGGTGATGCAGAGGAAAATTGGTTTCCCTCGCTATCCCCGCTGAATTAGATGACAGGCCCTCGTATTCGGTTCCCATAACCTAGTTCCTTTAGTGCTCTCCCGGCGGCAGCTTGCAGCAATCGCCCGCGGCTACCGGCTCATTGGCGCCGGCATCTAGGACTACTTTCCACTGGCCGTCCGCTCCTTTGCGCCAGATCGTCATGTAGCGTCCAGTCGTGGTCACGGGATTTCCGTTGGCGTCCTTGCTGTGGCCTTCGAAGTGTCCCCAGGTGTAGCCCATGTCGCCGGATGGTCCCATCAGCGCGTCGGTCGGCGTCCAGGTCAGTTGATAGTTCTTCGGGTCCCAGGCGGCGGATTTGGCGATGGCGACCTTGCCGATCAGCGGCTGCGCCGCGTTGCCCAGCGCCACGCCATCCTCGGCAAACCAGGCGGCAAAGCCCGCGCCTCCGCGCTCCAGCACATCTTTGGCAAAGCGCGCCTCCAGATCATAGAGCAGCAGCTTGCCGGGTTTTACCGTGGGATCAGTCAGCGGATTGGGCGCCGTCTGCGCGTTGGCATCGGGCAGCGCCAACTGCGCCTGAGCCGCGCCGGAAGCCATCGCCGCCACAATCCCAACCAGCAATCCCCGGCAAAGAATCCTTCTCCAGCTTCCAACCTGATTGACGATCACGTGCAAATACCTCCCGATGAGAACAAAAATCCTTCTTGCCCATCCTACAACGAGAGGGTTAAATAGCGCGGGCACTGGTAAATTCCTTCACAGTTTCACAGTTTCACGGAAAAAGGGGGGGTGGGGGGTACCCGAAAAGTTTTCAGATCTCAGTTCTCAGTTGTCAGTAAAAACCCGAAGTTTTGGTTGGTGGTCATGGATTTATTGTGCGCGTTGGGGAGGAAATGATCGGCAAAAACCTTCAAACAATTGTTTTGGGCGAGGGTAAAATCGGATTCTGTATCATAGAACCATGCAGACTGAGAGTGCGGCTCCCCGCCCGACCGCAAATTTTCGCACACACGACGCCCGCCTTGAGCCTATCGCCGCGCGGGTAATGGCCGGCCAGCGGCTCGACTTCGACGATGGCCTTGCGCTCTACGGCTCACGGGATGTGCTGGCTGTGGGCTGGCTGGCAAACCATGTACGCGAGCGGCTGCACGGCGACGTGACGTACTTCAACGTCAATCGCCACATCAACCCCACCAATGTTTGTGTCGCGGCGTGCAGGTTATGCGCCTTCGGACGCAAGAAGGGCGACGCGGCGGGGTACACAATGGCGCTCGAAGAGGCGTGGGAGACGGCGGCCTCCGGTTATTCAGAGTCGGTGACGGAGTTTCACATTGTCGGCGGGCTACATTCCGATCTGCCGCTGGAGTATTTTCTCGATCTGGTGAGCGGCTTGAAAGAGCGTTTTCCCAAGGTTCACATCAAGGCCTTCACGATGGTGGAGATTGCCTTTTTGGCGCGGCGCGCGAAGCTGACGATCGAAGAGACTCTGAAGAAGATGCGGGCGGCGGGCGTGGATTCGATGCCCGGCGGCGGCGCGGAAATCTTTGCGGCGCGCGTGCGCTCGATCATCTGCGACCACAAAATTGACGGCGAAGAATGGCTCAACACGGCACGGCTTGCACACAAGCTGGGTTTCAAATCGAATGCGACGATGCTCTACGGGCACATTGAAAATGACGAGGACCGCGTCGATCATCTGCTCAAGCTGCGCGCCTTGCAGGACGAGACGGGCGGCTTTCAGACCTTCATTCCGCTGGCCTTTCATCCTGAAAACACAGCGCTCGACCACCTGCCGGTGACGACCGGGCTGACCGACATTCGCCAGGTTGCCGTAAGCCGCCTGCTGCTGGATAACTTCCCGCACATCAAAGCCTACTGGCAGATGTTGACGGCGAAGATTGCGCAGATTGCGCTGCGCTTTGGCGCTGACGACCTGGACGGCACGGTGGTCGAGGAGAAGATCTACCACGACGCCGGAGCGACGACACCGCAGGGAATGACGCGCAAGGAGCTTTGCCGCCTGATTACCGAGGCAGGGCGGATTCCCGTGGAGCGCGACACGCTCTATCACGCGGTAACACGCACAGAGGACAGCTTTACAGTAGCGGTGTAGGATGAATTGGGAAAGGAACGATCTCGATGGGTGATTTTGGACGTGCCGCTATCTCGGGATTCTGCTGGGGATTCGCGTGGGGGATTCTAGGCTCAGTCGCGATTCTCTATTCCATTTACCTGGCTGCCTATCGCAGGGCGATCAAGGATTCGCTCAAACTGACGAAGCCGCAGCGCTACGCGCAGGTGTTGGACGCGATACTGGCTAAGAAGGCAAAGAAGGCCAGGAAGCTCGAAGCCAGGAAGGCAAAATCGGCGGCGAAGAGCACGGAGCCAGTCGGTCAGGGATGAGGACCGATTGTGCCTGGGAGTTGCTTGTCAGAGTGGAGACTCCCCTGAGCGCGGTGCGCTTTACCACGCGGTAACGCGCACCGAGGACAGCTTTTGCCGTCGCGGTGTAGGGAGGTTTACAGTGATCCATGACGATGATCTATATGTGAAGAGAAATGTGGAATACTGATACTCTCGTAGTTTAGGTGAATCTCTTATATGGGCTTGATGACCACAATCGACCAGCTTCCGTTACAGCATCTAGATATGTTGTCGCTTATTGACGAGGCAGATCAGGCATTGCTGGAGCGATTTGCGCCAAAGATGGAGGTTAACCGGGACCTCGACCGTACGCTGGTCAGCTTTCAAGCAAACCGAGAAGAGATCGGACACCGCTGGTGCAAATACCGGGAGGGATTTTCTGCTTCGCTCGTGCGATATGTCATAGATAAAGTTGGGTTGAGTGACGGAAAAATTCTTGATCCATTCGCGGGCAGTGGAACGACACTCATCATCGCGGCAGAGTCAGGCCTGGATGCTGTCGGTATCGAATTGCTGCCGAGCGGAGCCGAGATCATCGAGGTCCGCAATGCTGTTTTGAATACGGACCGGGAAACCCTGGCAAATCAGATTCGCAATACAATCACGAAGCATAAATGGTCTCAGCCCGGAGAGCGCCGGGCCTTTGCGCACCTTCGCATTACCGCAGGCGCATTTCCTGAAGAGAATGAAATACTCTTGGAGAGGTTTCTTTTTGAAGCAGCTTCAGAGCAAAATATATTGCTGTCAAAGTTGCTTCGTTTTGCTGTTATGTCTGTGCTCGAAGAGATTAGCTATACACGCAAGGATGGGCAGTACCTGCGATGGGACTATCGATCTGGACGCTGCCGGGGCAAGAAGCTTTTTGATAAAGGAATGATTTTGTCGTTTGATGAGGCCATCTGCGGTAAATTAAAACAAATTGCAGACGACATCGACGGGCGCGAAGGTCAGCCTACCCTTTTTCCTGCTGAAACAGCATCAGGAAAGCAGGGGCGGATTGAGTTAAAACTTGGCTCATGCCTGGACATACTTCCAAGCATGGAGCCTGACTCTATCTCTGGAATTATCACCTCACCGCCTTACTGCAATCGATACGACTACACTAGAACGTACGCCTTGGAGCTTGCGATGCTTGGAGCAGGAGAGCAAGGCGTGCGAACCCTCCGACAAACAATGCTCTCCTGTACAGTAGAAAACAAAGCAAAGCTGGATCTTCCTAAAAAATTTGGGCCAGAGGTGTTCCACGCCGCTTCAGCAGCATTCGAATCTCAGCAGATGCTTGGACTCGTGCTTGATTATCTGAAAGCCTGCAAGAACGACGAGACGATCAACAATCCCGGCATAGTGCGCATGGTCAAGAATTACTTCTTTGAGCTTTCACTTCTGATCTTTGCTAGCGTGGAAGTGCTCAAAGAGGGTGCGCCGTTTGTTATGGTGAACGATAATGTTCGTTATCAAGGCGCGCATCTGCCTGTAGATCTGATTCTCTCCGACTTTGCCGAGCAGGCCGGATTTGATGTTGAGGCCATCTGGGTGCTTCCACGCGGCAAGGGAAACAGCAGCCAGCAGATGGGGCTTCATGGGCGGCAGGAAGTCAGAAAGTGTGTGTATGTTTGGCGGAAAAAGTGAAAGTCAGATGAAGAAGCCCTATCTCCAGCATTTGAAATCCAGCGAAGACCTGAGGACGAGCTACGAAGCTATTCGAGCCGGGTTTATAGCTCTTGCTCTCGAAAAGAACCATCGTGCGACTCCATTCGTAGCAGAAGCTCGTGCGTTGAAGAGTGAGGCTTCACAAGCCAAAGTGCCAATGGATTTGATCGCAATGAAGAGGATTCGTCAGGCCTTGCTGACAGCGTCAGGCATCTCCGATAAGGCGCTGAAGCACTTACAGGATTCCGATAAGGATCAGGCGATTGCCGAATTGATTCACAAGTTTCTTGACCCGGCGGGCGCTAACTTTGCGGAAGAGCTGGTATTCAGATTTCTGCTGACACGCGGGGATACGCTGGGCGGTTCGATGCGCAATGTTGGTGGATTCATTGCTCAATGCAGGCTATCTCGTGCGGTAATCGCCTGCCTGAGGATAAGCGGAGAGCCAGTGCATATGCTTCGGGGTAAGTCCAGGAAATGGGAGTTGATGCCAGCGGAAGACGCCGATCTTGACCGCAACCTGCGCGGACTCAGTTGGAATCTCGGATCAAAGAAACGCTCACTCTTGTTCAATCTGGGTGTGCCGCTTGTCGATAACAACATCGATCTCTGTTTGTTAGATTGTTCCACCGCGGAATTGAAAACGGCAGTAATATCTCCGGAAAAATATATCGCTTTGGGCGAATTGAAAGGCGGAATTGACCCCGCCGGCGCCGATGAGCACTGGAAGACAGCACGGTCTGCTCTGAATCGAATTGAAGAAGCGTTTGCAACAAAGAACTTGAAACCTTACCTATTCTACGTAGGTGGCGCAATTGAAGTGAAGATGTCAAACGAAATCTGGAATTGGCTGAAAACTGGAAAATTGGCAAATGCGGCAAATCTCACAGTGGACGATCAGCTTGCATCGATCGCGCGATGGGTTTGTACAGTCTAGCAATGTATTTCTCTGCCTTACCGCAGAAACTCGCGCACGAATGGATTATCGCATTTGATGAGTTCGTGCAGGGAGCCGTCGAAGATGAGACGGCCTTCTTCCAGCATGAGGAAGGTCGTACCGGGATCGGTCTCGCCTTTGGGCAGCGGTATCATGCGGCCTTGTTCTGGATCGAACCGATGATTGCAGAGCAGGAAGGCATCTTGCAGGCGATGCGTAACCATGATCGACGGAGTATGATAGACGTCGCGCTCCTTGACGATCAACTCAATGATGGTGGTTGAGGTGAGCGGGTCGAGTCCGCCTGTAGGCGAGTCGTAGAGCAGCAGCTCCGGCTGGCGGATGAAGGCGC
>Ga0181520_10000820_pt1 | contig 67004 bp, 39 predicted proteins | sample PEATcosm2014_Bin_29_FD_132451 | JGI IMG/M metagenome (GOLD analysis project Ga0181520, IMG submission 132451) | Peatland microbial communities from MTU Mesocosm Facility, Houghton, MI, USA - PEATcosm2014_Bin02_30_metaG | ecosystem: Environmental > Terrestrial > Soil > Wetlands > Peat | place...
GTACCACGGCGCCAGAATACGGAATGGGAACTGGGCGGTGCCCTCGCTCCAGCCGCCATCGTTTTCCCTCGCCTGGACCTCCAGACGGTACGCGCCAGGAGCAAGGCCGGCGAACTGCAATTCCCGCTGATCGGTTTCCGTCCAACCTTGGCCTGCACCTCCCAACCGGTACCTGAAGACAACTTCGTTCTGGCGGGACGCATTGAGCGCGGAGTACCTTGCCACGAGCGGGTTCGATCGGATTCCGAAACGGGGGGTGGCCAGCCCGGAGACATCGTTTTGTCCGACGGAAAGCCTGGTAAATACAACCGCCAGGGGGTCTTCGTGATCCTGACGCGGGAGGGGCTTAAAACGTGAAAGCCCACCACTGGTCCCGATCCAGACAGTACCGTCGGGTTCCGCGGCAAAGGCGTTGAGGTTACAGTCGTCCCAGGCCAGACCGTCGTTCATGTCGTAGTGCGTCCAATGAGCGCCATCCCACAAGTCCACACCGTGCTCAGTTCCTGCCCATAGAATTCCTTGGGCGTCGAAGTCAAGGAAGTAAATCAGCCCGTCACTGCCCGGTCTCTCAACACCCTTTTCAATGGCGATCCCGCCGGATTTCAATTGGACTCGATCGATACCGCCGCCAAAGCGGTATCCGACCCATATCACGCCATTTGGTCCTGCGCCCAGGGAAAGCACTTCCTGATTGCTCAAGCCGGATCGTTGCGTGAAGTTCCTCCATGTACCGTCCTTAAATGCGAAAAGCCCGCCAGCGCCTCCGGCCCAAACCGTGCCATCAGAACTTTGGATCACGTTCCAGAAACGCGTGGACGGCAGTTCAACGACACGTGAGAAAACCCGGAGAGGAGCGTGGGCGACGAACAGCCCTACTTCGCTGGCTACCCAGAGGTTCTGTTCGCTATCGATGCACAGAGCGTAGGCGGCCTTCCCTGTAAGACCTTGCCCATCTCCAAACCACTCCGTCTTTTGTGTGCGAGGATCGAAGCGAGCCACGCCGCGGGTTTCAGTCCCTAGCAAAAGATCACCGCTCGGCAGTGCGTGCACGCTATGTACAGGAAAGCCATCCATTCCGGCAACCGGCTTGAACGATAGGCCGAGTTGCTTTCGCACTCCGCGAAACAATCCCCCTTCTGTTGCCACCCAGATCGAACCATCGTCTCGGGGGACGATTTCGTAGATAAGGTCATTGGTAAGCCCGCTCTTGCTGGAATAGTTTTCCCATTCCCGGTATCCCCGCCACTGCAAGAGCCCGCGGCCTGCCAAGCCAACCCAAAGCGAGTGCTGCCGATCCTCTAAAACGGAGTAGACGGTTCCACGGAGCCCATCAGAACGGTCGATCTTTCGCCATTCGTTATGGTCCCCAATGAACAGCCCGTCAGGAGAGGTAAGAAGAATTCGTCCACCCCGATCGACTGCGGGAACTCCAACCCCGTTTCCTGGAGAAAAAGGGACGTGGGGTCTCGAAAATCCGGGCCTTCCCGCGGGCCACATGAAAACCCCGGCATTTCTTACTCGCACCCAGAGATTTCCATCATGGTCTTTCAGGATTACTAATATTTCTCCGTCAGGGAGTCCGCTCTCTCGTGAAGAAACCTGAGTGCCTCGGGCATTCATGTGGCAGAGTTCGTGTCCGCACCCGTACCACAAGGTGTCGCCGTCGACCAGGATCGCGAAGGCGCCAGGCGCGGATGCTCCCTGGGGCTGAGGAATCGTTCGCATCGCAAATTGGGTTTGCCCTGCTTGAGACGACAGTTCCACAAGCCCGGCATCGGTGCCGAGAAAAGTGTGGCCTCTCCCATCCGACTGGATGCCTTGGGCCCAGGCGACAGTGTTGAAAGGGGTGGAAAGCTTTTCAAAGCGATTGCCCGACAGGCGATATAGTCCGATCGTTCCACCAACAAGAAGAGAGCCATCGGGAGCTTCACCAAATGCCACGCCGGAGTTAGATGGAATTCCCCGCGCTGCTCCGAATAGCTCGAAGCGCTCGCCATCAAATCGAAAGATGCCGTTTTCGGTGCTGACCCAGAGAAAGCCGATGCGGTCCTGATAGATTCTGCGGACGGCGAGGTTCTTTAAGCCTTCAGAGCTGCCGAAGGCGCGAAAGTTGGGTTCCTGAGCGCAGAGTATCTGACCTGTCAGTCCCAGCAGGGCAAGCGTGAGCGGAATGACTCGACGCCTCACACTAGGATTATCGTGCAATCCGACGGTCTAATCTGGCTGGCGCCCAATATTATTCGACGACCAGCGGGTCAATTTACCCAGATCAACAACTGGCACGGAAAGATGCATGACGCAGAGTTGCAAACGAAGTAGCTGAATGGCAATGACGGGCTTCATCTCGTGGCCTGCTGCTTGAGCATTTTGTCGATGACGTTTTGAGCTGTGACAAGCTTCCCGGCGGTGGCGCGGAGAGCGTCAAAAACCGTTTGAGGATTGTCGGATGGCGGCAGGGCTTTCAGATAGCCGGCCAAGTCCCCCAATGGATTGGTGTTTAATGCGCGATCATCGCTTTGGTTGGTGTCATCGAGTCTCTTAAGCCAAATCTTCCTGGGCACTAGCGGAGTGGGTTCGAACAACGTGTACGACTCGGGCCATATTACGACCACTTCGGCCACCGCGCCCAGCGTGCCGTACGGCGTGGCTACGAATACGGCGTATGTCCGGCTGTGGTACGAAATCAACGGTAGATGGCTGTCGACCGACTACACCTACACGGAACAGTAGTGAAACTGATGTTCTCACGCCGCCATCAAATTGCACGGCGTGAGACCGGCGGCCTGCCGTTTTGAAATGGTAGCGTTCGCAGCCGCGTTCTTTTGTTTTTTGACACACTGTTTTACGTAATCTTGCGGCGCATTCGCCGGACTGAGAGCGGAGCGCCTTATACGGCGGCCACTTCACCTACAACCGTATCTATAACAACGTGAGCGTACGCGTACACAATGTGTACAGCCATAACGCGGGCAATCGTGTGGTCGCCAATCGCGAAATCAGCAACACTCGAGCAAGTTACCATGGCGGAACGGGCGGCACTTAAGTCCGGCCGCAGGCGTCCGAGGCGGCGGCATGGCGCGAGCCAACTGCTCCGCGGATGAGCGCGCAGGTGCAGCACGCGCAGAAGTTCCAGTCAAATCGGGGCAATTTGCGAATACTAATCACGGCCAGCCCGCTAAACCGGCAGTCGGCCGGCCGATTCGTGCAGACCACAACGTGAAGCCCACGACGCAGAATCAGAGTCACGGCGGGCGCCAGCAAGAGCGTCGTTAGTAAGGCTTCACCGCTCGCGCGAACTGGAGCTTCCATGAGCGACATCTCACGTGCGCAGAGTGTTTCTGAATACTGAATTAGAGAATTTACCTGACCCGAAAGTATTAGCAATCACCGCAGCGAGGAGGGAGTATAATCCCGCGCAGTTTCCAGCTTCGAGGCGAAACCCCTTCGGAATCCGCGTCTCTAGCGGATTTCGTGCTGGTGTTGTGATTTGGATCACTATGGCCCTCTTTAGCATGCAGCGCTAGCTGGCTCGGATCCGCGCGGCGCTTCGCGGTCCATCTTCCGGCTGCCATTTTGGTCCGCAGGCTGGCTTGGCTCCCAACTGGAAACAGATATCGCACACTCTTCCCCGGTGCGGGTGGGGAGATAGCGATGAAAAACATCCTTGGCACAATCCTGATTTCAACCATTCTTTTGTTGAGCCGCCTGGCGGCAGGCCAGGCCGCACCCGAGAGTCTGGACGTCCAGCTGCTCTGGGCCGCTACCTGGGGCCATACCGCGCAGGTAGAGCAACTTCTGCGACAGGGCGCCAAAACTGAGGCCAAAGACGTCGTCGGCAATACAGCGCTGTTCTGCGCGATGGAGGGTGATTATACCCAAATAGTGAAGCTGCTGCTCGATCATGGCGCCGACATCGAGGCCAAGGGATCAATTGGCGAGACACCGCTGTTCTGGGCTTCCTACCATGGCAAGGCCGAAAGTGTGAAGCTGCTGCTCGACCATGGTGCCGGCGTCGGAGACAGAGACAAAAACGGCAACACGCCGCTTCTCGTAGCAGCCAACGCGGGCGAGGCAGAAGCTGTGAGGGTGTTGCTGGATAATGGTGCCGATATCGAGGCCAGAGACAAAAGCGGCGAGACGGCCCTGATTATTGCAGCCCGCCAATGTTATGTCGACGTCGCGAAGATGCTCCCAGTCGTGAAATTACTGCTAGACAGGGGCGCCAACATTGAGGCCAAGAGCGGGGGCGACACTCCGCTGGTAGGTGCTTCCTACTATGGCCGTACCGAAATTGTGAAGCTGCTGCTGGAGAGAGGCGCCAACGCCGAAGCTACGGATGATCACGGTGTCACGCCGCTAATTCGGGCAGCCGGCAGTGGGTTTACCGAGATCGTAAAGCTACTGCTGGTGAAAGTCAGCGGCACCGAGGAATTGAACTCTGCGCTGATCGTAGCAGCGCGTTGGGGCTATACCCAGGTTGTGAAACTGCTGCTGGACAAGGGCGCCAACATCGAAGCCAGGGAGAGCGACGGCACGACGGCGCTGCTGGCAGCGGCTGCATGGGGCAAGACCGATGTGGTTGCCTTGCTCATCGAGAAAGGCGCTAATCTCAACGCGAAAGACAACCAGCAGCAAACAGCTACCATGCTGGCTGATCACAATCACCATCCTGAACTCGCCGCGATGTTGCGGAAGGTTAGCGAAGCGCCGACGACTCGAGATGTGAATGCTTTGGCCCAGTCAACCGCGTTCACCGAGAAACTGAACTCATACCTTCCCGATCTACAGAAGGGAGTAAGCATTGACGTGTTGCTGGACCGTGCGGTTCGAGCAGGAGACGCGGATGTAGCTGCTGTCCTTATCGAGAAGGGGGCAAATGTCAATTCCCCTGACACAGACGGAGGCACGATCCTCATCAAGGCGGCGAAACTTGGAAACGCTGAGATGGCAAAGCTGCTATTGGATAAGGGCGCCAATATCGAGGCTAAAGCTCAATACGGCAGAACAGCGCTGATTTATGCAATCACTGATGACAGGATGGGAATCGTAAAACTATTGTTGGAGAAGGGAGCCAACACAGAGGCCAAGGACAATGCCGGCGAGACTGCCCTGACCGATGCGATCTCCAACGACAAGATCGATGCCATGAAGGCGCTCTTGGCAAAGGGCGCTAATGTCGAAGCCAGAGACCAATACGGCGAGACAATGCTGATCTATGCAATCTCCAACAACAAGATCGATGTCGCGAAGCTGCTTCTAGAAAATGGCGTCAACATAGACGGCAAGGACAGCCACGACGACACTGCGTTGATGGTGGCGGCCCGCGGAGGTCGACTGGAGCTAGCGAAACTACTTCTCGACCATGGTGCAACAATCGACATGATAGGGCGGTTCGGCGCCACGGCACTGATCGAGGCAGCTTACAACGGAAAGTCCGCTGTCGTAAAGCTCCTGTTGGACAAAGGCGCTGACGTCGGAATCAAGGACCAAAGCGGCCACACGGCATTAGGCTGGGAGACTGAGCAGTTTGTCCCTCTCTTATCTTTGGACTCGGTCGATCAGCGCCAGGAGAGCCTAGTCAAAAATGCTGAAGTGGTTCGCTTATTGCAGCAGGCAGTTGCAAGGAACCCTCAAACATTTTTTGACGCATCTCTCGATGCCTTTAAGAAGGCCGATTATGAGGAAGAGGATGCCCGACGCGAAATAGTCATCAAGGCTGTCGAAGGCTTACCGAACCTTCCTGTCATACCGGAAGAGGCGCGTCAGCTCGGGTTGCAGGCATCGGCTCTGCTGAAGCAGGCGAGCATTTCCGGGGAGCTTGAACAGCCCATTCAACTGCTGCGCCAAGCTCTGGAGATTGCTCCCTGGTGGGCCAACGCTTACTACAACTTGTCGCGCGCATTCGAACTGAGCGGACAGTATGATGAAGCGATTAAGCAGCTTAACTACTATCTGGAACTGAAACCTTCCGAAGCCGATGCGACTGAGGCCCGAGCCCATATCGCTGTGATCCAGGCAGAAAAAGAAGCCGCGGCGCGCAAAGGTCAGGAGGGCGAAGGTTTACTTGCGGTGAAATATGTGAGCGGCGGCGTGACACGCGTACGCGATACCGACGCGCCCAAGTGGTGGTATCCCAGCAACCGGCAAGGTGACCCGATCCTCTCATACAGGATTGGTGTGCGGCTCCTCTACGCATATTGGGCTCCGGAACAAGCCCCATTCTTTGCCAACGTCTTCCGTATGCCGAACGGCAAGCTACTTGCCATTACGCTTGTTGCGCAAGCCAACAATGGCGCGTTCACGGGCGACAAAATCGGCGTCTACGACATAACTGATAGTTCCTGCGTCGAAGGGAACGATTTCGCATTCGCCACCCAGGACTACACGACTCCCTGCGGTGGCCGCTACTACGTCAGCGTTTCCAATCAGCCCAATGCAACCGTCACAGTCAGTTATCCCGCGACAGGCGCTTCCGTCACGCTCCCGGTAGCCCTGCTTTATCGCGGGCGGGCGCTCCAGGGGAGAGGTCCTTTCGGCGGATGCAGTGGAACGGTACACCAGGGCGGTACCAGAAACATGGTGCTGAACTTCGATTGCAGTGTGGTGAAGGCTGCGGAAGACCCGACCGTCAATGCAGCGGGACTGACGCCTACCACCGTGAAGCCTGAATAGGGCAACAAGAATCAGGTGCGGAGTGTTAAGCCTCGCGCATGGAGAAAGTCATGAAGAAAGTTATCGTAACAATTCTGCTTCCAACCATTCTCTTGTTGAGCCGCCTCGTGTCAGGCCAAGCCGCGCCCGGCAGCCTAGATGAGCAACTGATCAAAGCCGCCGGGGACGGGGACACCGTAACCGTGCAACAGCTTTTACAGAAGGGGGCCAACATCGAGGCCAAGGACAACAGAGGCTGGACGCCCCTGATTCAGGCGGCCCAGGAAGGCAACGTTGACGTCGTGAATCTCTTGCTGGACAAGGGCGCCAACATCGAGGCGATTGATACTACGCGCGCTACTGCTCTCTGGGTAGCTGCACATTGGGGCAAAGGCGAAGCTGTAAAGCTTTTGCTCGATAAGGGCGCCAACATAGACGCCAGAGACAACCTGGGCAAGACAGCGCTATTTGCAGCGATCGAACAAGTTGCCATCGACGGGAACACGGCAACGGTTCAGCTTCTTCTGCAACACGGCGCCAATATCGAGGCCAAGGACAACAGGGGTTGGACTCCCCTGATAGATGCCAGCTACGGCTCCACTGCCGCTGTGGTGAAGTTGCTCCTGGACAAGGGCGCCAACATTCAGGCCAAGAACAATAGGGGCGAAACGGCGCTAATGGAGGCAGCCAGCTCAATTCCACTAGAATTCGAAACCGCCGTGAGCATGACCGATATTGTGCGATTGCTGCTAGACAGGGGCGCCAACATCGAGGCCATAGACGAGGATGGCAGGACGGCACTGATGAAAGCAAGTGATTTTGGCAGGGTCGATGTGTTGAAGCTGCTCGTGGAAAGGGGAGCCAGCACAGAGGTCAGAGACAGCTTGGGGAATACAGCGCTGAAGTACGCGTCAAACTCGGCCAAAGCCGATGCCCTGCTCGGCAAAGTCTCCGACATAGAGGCTAAGAATAACTTGGGCAGTACAGCGCTCCTCACGGAAGCTTTCGCAGGCCGGACGAATGAGGTGAAGGCGCTGCTGGATAAAGGCGCCAATCTTGAGGCCAAGGACAATGATGGCCGCACGGCGCTGATTGTGGCGGCCGAGGAGGGCAATACCGAGCTAACGAAATTGTTGCTCGACAGGGCTGCCAACATCGAGGCTCAAAACAATAAGGGCCGCACGGCGCTGATTGTGGCGGCCGGCGAGGGCAAGACCGATGTGGTGCAGCTGCTGCTGGAGAGGGGCGCGAACATCGAGGCAACCGATGACGGCTGCAGCACAGCATTGATAGAGACGACGCTAGAAGACAAGGCTGGGATGGTGAAAATCCTGCTCGATAGGGGCGCCAATATTGAAGCCGAATTTGCGGGGTGTATTAAGACTCTACAGAGGAGGCCGGACGACACCTATTTGCGCAAGGAGATTATCGCCATTGCGCAGACCATGAAGCCGGGTCCAGCGATTCCCGAAGAGGCGCGTGGCCATTATGTGATGGCGGTGACATTCATGCAAGCAGCGAAGGACAAAACTGACTTCGTCCGTGCTGTTCAAGAATACAAGGCTGCCCTGCTGGTTGCTCCCGGGTGGGCCGATGCTTACAAGAAACTGGCAATCGCCCAAAAGGCCGCTGACCAGTATTACGACGCTATCGGCAGCTTGAATTATTACTTGCTGTTCAGGCCCTCCGATGCCCGCGACGCCAAGGATGAAATCTACAAGCTTAAGGCATTGGCCACTCAAGGTGGTTTTGTATACATCGAACCGGTGAACTGAAACCGCAGGAGGCCAAAGGTCCAGCAGGAGATGAGGGTTCGACGGGAATATCCATCAAGCGTCCGAATCGCCGCTGTTACTCCTGAGCAGGTAACAAGCAAGAAGCGCGGTGTGTTGAGCTTCGCACGTGGAGAAAATCATGAAACGGTCTTTATTGATAGCGGTTCTTCTTGGATTGAGTGTGCTGGTAGTGTGTTGCCCGGCCACACATGCGCAATGCACGCCCGCCAATCCTTATTCGCAAAGGGCCGCCTGGGTGCGGTGGTGCACCTGCATGCATGGGCATATTGAACAAGTCGGCGGAAATCCAGCTTGCGTTGGGGCGACCGGAAACGGGGGCGACAATTCGAGCTCATCGGATGCCAACGCAGCCGCTGCTGCAGAAGCCGAGCGCCAGCGTCAAGCGGAAGCTGACCGCCTGCGACGCCAGCAGGAGGCCGATGAGCAGCGGCGGCGCGATGAAGAAGCCGCCAGGCAGCGGCAGGCAGAGTTCGAACGCAAGAAACAGGAAGCCCTTGACAGCATGAAGGATCTTGACGGAGGCGGGCTCGGGCTCAAGGGAGAAACAGACAGCCTTGGGTTGAAGGACCTGAGCGACACCGGCTCCGGCAGCCTGGGCCTGAAGGACGCGCCCAACTCGCCTTCAACCCAGAAGGCCCTGGACGACGCGAATTCCAACCGGGTTTCAACGGGGCAAGGATTGCTTTCGACGACTCCCGAGGGAAGAACGACAGGAACCCGTGAAGACGCCAGCGGCCTTGGCCGCAACGTGTTCGACACCACGGGCGAGCGTCATTCCGCTTCCGTCAACACGGGAGCGGCTCTCAATAACGTCGGCACGCCGCCCTCGGTCAAGGCTCTCCTCAAGCACATCCCAGACCAGGCTTTGAAGATGCACGATCCCACTATCGACAAAAGTATCCAGTGGTATCGGTCGCTGGAGGGAACGAAGGCCCAAGACGAGCAGAACATTACCGCGGTTCAGAAAGAGATCAACGCTCACAGCGGCGATCCGGCCCAGCTCAACCTCCAGAAGGCGCAGTGGCAGACTGACGTGAAGACCCTCAACAATCAGGAACTGATGGCGGAAAAGACAATCAAAAAAGAACTGCTGAACTTGAACATGCCGTGGATCGAGAACCCACCCGCCGATGCTAGCGCCAACGCTGGAAAGGGGAAATCCCAATGAATTGCGACAAGATGTTGAGTCTGTCATCTTCTCCGGTGCGCAGAATGCGCCGGCTCATGCTTGCCCTGGGAGTTCTCGCGGCTCTGGGCGTGGCACTACCCGCGCTCGCGCAGCAGATCCCGGCGCTGCTCAGCATACCGCCCGCCGTCGCCGCCGCGCATCCGGAACTGATTCAGTGGCGTGCGACGCTGGTGGCGGAGCGCGACGACTTGCGCACCAAAACAGCCGGACACAACAGCCGCTGCTCCGCGGTCGAGGAAGGCTCGAATAACGAGGTCCCATGCCGCGACGAGCTTGCCGACCTGAGCAGCGCCCTCAAAGCTCACATCGAGCGCAGCAACCAATACAACGATGCCGTGAGCGACGCCATCGATGCAATCGCGAAGGCTGAAGCAGTCAAAGCGGCAAAAGATGTGGAGTGCAAGTGGGGTGACCAGAGCGCCGACGTGGTCGATCTCCGCTGCATGGGGTTGGACCCGGACAGGCCCATCGCCGTCGATCCACACGTAGTGCGCGGCGAGCAGCGGGTTTTCTCCGCACAGGTCGATCTTACGCTCTTTGACGATCCCGACTACATAAAGGCCATGGAGGCGGAGGTGCGTACCGGCGCGGATAGGGTGGAGACGATGGAGGAAGCCATTCAATACTTCAAGCGCACGCAGTTGAAGCGCCCCAACGACCCTGTAGTCCGCCAGGCCCTGCTGCTGGCCGAGACGCTGCTCAAGGGCCGCATGCAGGAGCGGCAGGACAACAAGGATCAGGCCGTTCAGCAGCTCTATCACGGCGTGGCGGCGCTGATGACGGGCGACATGGTTACAGCCGGCGATTCCATCAAGCGGGCCGGCGAGCTCGATCCCACAAACCCAAACGCCGCCGACTGGAGCCTCGCCGTGACCGCGATGAAGGCGCACTTTCAGGGAACTGACCACGTTGTAAAGACGGTGGAGCAGTTGGTGGGCAACGCTCTGACCTCTGAAGCGTGGGGGAACTATAGCACCGAGGTCGATGAGATGAAGGTGGCGAAGACTCTATCGCATGACGACAAGTATGTCGATACGATCCTGGATCACGCCCAGCATTTGGAGCAGGAGTTTCCCGTCCGTAGCGCCATGCATCCCAGTGCGCACACGACCCAGATACCTGCGCAGAAGAGCACCGTGCATAACTGAAACACGCTGCACCCCGGAGAAAGACCATGAAAGCAAGAACGATTCTTCCAGGACTCATGCTACTTTCGCTGATTTGCGCCATCGCCGTTCCAGCGTGGGCGCAGACGGCCAAGCCTGCTGCTCCCTCGCACCGGTCACCCGCCGACTTGGCTGCCCGCAAACAGTTTGCCGCCTATATGGTAGACTTCCGCGCCAATCCAAACGATACGGAACTTCGAGACAAGATCGTTGCGTTGGCGAAGACTCTGAAGCCGGCTCCGCTGGTCCCCCCGCTTGTTCGGGCGGAATTTGCAAAAGCTGCGGCGCAACTGAAAGCGGCGTCAACGGCAGAGGACTTCAAAGCCGCAGCCGGGCTGTTTGAGCAGGTAGCACAACAGGCTCCCTGGTATGCCGATGCCTACTTCAATGCCGCGTCGGCGTACGCCCAGGCCGCCGACTACGACAGTGCTAAACGCGACTTGGCGATTTACATGGCGGCCGTGCGCCCGGGAGTCGACACCCAGAGCGCAGAAACTCTCGAGAGCGATATTGCGCAAAAGGAGGTGCTGCAACAAGAACAAGTCCGGCAGCAACAGGCTTTGCAGCAGTTTCAGCAGGTATTGCAGCAGTTTCGTGCCAATCCCAGCGACTCCGCCCGTGAGCAAATCATCAAGCAGGCGCAGGCCATGAAGACTCCGCCCGCGATTCCCGAAGAGGGGCGCGAGCACTACGCCATGGCGCAGGAATTCGCGGAGAAAGCGAAGAACGACACGGAGCGGGCGAAAGACGACAGCGATTTAAAGCTGGCGAACGCCGGCTTCGAGCGGGCCGTCCGTGAATACAAGGCGGCTTTGCAGGCTGCTCCCTGGTGGGCCGATGCCTACAAGAAGCTGGCCCTCGCTCAGAAGGCCGCGGGGCAATATGACGACGCCATCGCCAGCCTGAATTTGTATTTGCTGTCCCAACCCGCCGATGCGCGCGATGCCCAGGATGAAATCTACAAATTGAGAGCAGATAAGCAGGCGGCGGCAGAGAAGAAAGCCGCGGAGGAGAAAAGGAAGTGGGAGGAAGAAAACTCGCCACAGGCCATCGCTGCGCGGGAGCAGCAGAAATTTGCGTCATGGCTCAAGAATCTTGACGGGGTGCTCTACTCGGAGTCGTTCTATGACGATGACGAGCGAAGAACAATTACCTACACGCTGCAAATTAGGGGCAACAATGCGTATGAAAGAACCAACTCCTTCAGATACGGGGAGTGGGGAGACTACCAAACTTATCGGATCACTGGCAGAACATTTGAGGGTATGAAGTATCAGAACGCACATGAGACCTTTACGATCAGCGAAGATGGGGAGACCATGACCCAAGTCACAGTGAATGATGACGGTCGAAGATCAGATGTGACCTTTCGGCGCCAGTGATTCGATGAAGTAAGGGTGCGGCGCAGTTGAAAATCGTTTAAACCTGGAGGAAGGCTTTGAAAGCACGGATCATTTTTGCAGGACTTATGCTTCTTTCGTTGTTTTGCGCCATCGCAATTTCGGCACGGGCGCAAGCCGGTGACGCCGATTTCCAGCAGGCGGTTGCGGCGTATCAGCAATCGCCGTCCGCGGATAATGCCGCGAAGGTCATTCGAATGGCCGCGGCGATGGACCAGTTGCCGCCGATTCCCGAGGAGGCGCGACGGCATTTCGTGCGCGGCACCACGCTCTTCAAGGACGCCAAGTCGCCGGACGATTACAAACAGGTGGTTGATGAATTCCTGCAGGCGGCCCGCATTGCCCCGTGGTGGCCGGACGCACGCTTCAACTGGGCACTGGCACAGGAGGCGGCAGGCGATTACAACAATGCCTTTGACAACGTGAAGCTCTACCTTCTGTTCAAGCTTCCCGATGCCGAGGCCAGGGCCGCTCAAGACAAAATTTATGCCCTCGAGGCTAAGCAGGAGAAGGCGCAGAAGGCAAAGAACGAATCCGCTGCCCAGCCAGCCGTCGCCCCGCAACAGCAGAGCTTTGAGGACCTGCTCAAGAAGATCGACCACAGGAATTATCGTGGCAGCGGCGAAGAAATAACGGTGTATGGCCGGCATATCTCCTGGTGCCCTGTATACTTCGCGGATTCTCATGGCGGCAGTTGTCCGGAACATTACAACTACGCTGGGCTTGGCGGAGGATGCAATTCCATTGAGATCGACGGGTACGAGTCAACATGCGAGGGCGCCTGGGACCAGGGTCAGTATGCATATGGGGATGACCAGTTCAGGGTGACGATCAGTGAAGACGGTGAGACGATAAGGCTACATTGGCGCCGCTTCATGACGATTCGGTCCAGCACCACGGGGCCGCAGCCGCCCCACGATCAGGACTTTACGCTGCAGTGGTTCAGGTGAGGGCGGGAAGGGGAGGGTGCCTTCACGAGATAGACGACGGGGCTGGGTTGAGGGAGGTGGGGAACGGCCCACGCTCACCTCGAAGAGACAAAACAGGTCCACGTTCGACAGCGGTCAGTGCAGACTTTAGGCTTCGCTTGCCCCATGGAAGGCGTCCACGGGGCCACAAATGCGTGCCGCTTTTTGCTGCGGAACCCATTCTCGATGAGTGATGTTGGCCTGAAGTCGTGAGCCGAGATTTCAGAGCGCTAGCGATGAGCAAACGGAATCCGTTAACATTCTGATCGAAATACGCAACCTAGCAAGCCGACTCCAATCCGTTGGTTCCCGGAGCACTGGATTGGTATCGCTAGGCCAAGGAGATTCACATGAACTTGCAGAAACAGATTAAGGAGTATATTGCCACTCAACCGGAACCAAAACGCAGCGAAATGCAACAGTTGCATCACATAATTTTGGCGTTGATGCCAACGTGTAAATTGTGGTTCCTAGATGGAAAAGACGAGAAAGGAAAAACCGTTTCCAACCCAAACATTGGATATGGATCTCAAACCATTAAACATGCCAATGGAAAAACCAAGGAATTCTATCAAATCGGTATCAGTGCGAATACAACAGGCATTTCCGTCTACATTATGGGAGTAAATGACAAGAAGTACCTAACCCAGACATTTGGGCAGGCACTCGGCAAGGCAAGCGTCACGGGGTATTGCATTAAATTCAAAACACTGACAGATATAAAAATCGACGTACTTAAAGCAGCAATACAATATGGAATTGAACAGACAAGCATTCAACATTGATTTCAACTTGAGTAAGTGAACTGCCATTCCCGGCAGCAGATGTACTTCAGCGGTTCGCAATCCTGCCCCCCATTGCAGATCAAAGGAAAGGGGAATGTGGACAAGCATATAGAGCTGACCGGAGTGGCGCCCGGGCACTGATACTTTTCGATTTAATGCGGCAGGCTTATTGCGTAGAGATACCACGCCGCGTGGGGAAGCCACTCTTCGGTCCATCGCCAGTCCTCGTCTTTGCCTGTGACTGCAAAACCCTGGTTGAACGCGATGCCGTCTTCGTCATCCAGAGCCGATGTGATTCCATTCACGACGGCTCCCGGAGCGCTGGTGTACTTATACGACTGGAAGAACATATACGCGGCATTGTTGTGTCCGCTTCCGATCAGCATGCTGGTGTCGAAGGGATTGCGGCCAAGGATCCAATGCAACTGGTTCCACGCATAATTCCGCAATTCCGCCTGGAATTGCGGCTGATCGGGGAATAACGGGGCGGCAAGGCGTGCAGCGGCAGCCAGCGAGGCGATCCGGGCATTCTCTCCCTGCCACCACGGCGCGGCCTCGGTATCATGCGGGAAGAAGAACGCCGTACGCAGCTTGCCTTCCCTGGTGCGCACCAGTTGACGCGCGTAGCCGAAAGGATTGTTGACCTCCGCCGTCAACGCCAATTCAAAACGCAGCGAGCGCTCCACCGTTCGCAGCACTTTCCGCCGCTCTTCCGGTGTAGCGATCGCCGCGTAGTCCAGCAGGCTCACAAGGGGCAGGCCGGCATCTGACGGATGGAAATATGGGCGCGTTCCGGCATCCGCACGCCAGTAGTCGCGCCACGTATCGGTAGTGGTCAGGCGCGTCATCATGCTCTGCCCGCGCTCGATGGCCGCAGTGCGATAGGTCTCCTCATGGCTGGCCTTGTACAGTTCCGTTGCAGCCATCAGCGCGCAATAATCGTCGAGAATGTTTTCGACTCCGTCGTTCACCACTTCGCGATTATGGCGGTCGAGAAACTGAAATGCCTCTTCGGCCGCCTTCAAGTAGGTTCCACGCGGGAACTCGCCCTCTTCCGGCATGGTGCTCGCCAGCGCCAGCGCCGCAATTGCCATTCCTCCGCCCGAGCGGAAGCTGACTTCATATGCATGCGGTCCCTCCGCTTGGGCAATCGACTCAGTGGATTCCGATGTGCTGGTTTTGATACGTGTTCGCCAATTGGGGTTCCCGATCTCGCGGTCTTTGGCGAGCTTCTCGCGTCCTGGCGCGGCGATCGATTCGAAGAATGAGCCATTCGGCCGCTTCATCCGTACCAGGAAATCCGCACCGAACAGGCCCTCATCCAGCAGCCGGCGCTCATATTCGCTGAAGTTATCGTTTTCCCGGTTCCTGAGCAGGTTGTAACTCGACAACAGGCTCCAAACCACCAGCGGCGCCTGTTGGGGATTGAAGTATGACGTCGGATTCTGGTGGGAAAAATGAATGCCGTAGTCGCCCGTCGCGTCGTACCAACCGCCATGAACGTCTATGAAGGTTCCTGGCGAGCCGGGCACGGCAAGATGCCTGTCGGCCTGGTCGAACGGCCCGCTTGATCGCTGTCCCTTGAAATAGAAGATGACATTGGAGAGCGTGTCGCGTTCCAGAATGTCATCTTGAATCTCAAACGGACACGACTGCGCCTCATCGCTTCCTGTATCTACGCGGATGGCATAATGACCGGGCTGCCGCAAGGCGGAAAAATCTGCAATCCAGAACGTGCGGCCCTTCCAGTCAAACACTTGTCCTGCTGGCTCCAGTTCACCGGTATACACCGTTTTGGCGGTATCAGTGTCAACAAGTTCGAACTTCTCTGGGCGGTCCTGCGCGGTTCCGGCTACGATCGCCTGCTTCGCCGCTGCGGATTCATATCCGACCTGGTCCGTCAGCACGTGAATCTGGCTTAGGAGGCTCGGCGCGCAAGTCATCAGCACCCAGACAACGAAAATCCTGTTCAAAACATGAGTAACGTTCATCTTCACCCACCGCTTCAAGTCGATCTGCTGCCGCCCGCAAAACCGGAATAAGTCTAAAAACCAGGTCGGAACTTTAATAGAGTTACGTACGAAGGCTTTACATTTTGATTTGCATTTGGATCACAGGTTGTTCTCAATCACCTTTAACAACGAGTGCGGAGCCGGGGCGTCGCCAAGAAGATGCCAGACCATAATGCCGCCATACTGCTTGCCGAGTTGAGCCTCCTGGGCCATGGTGTCTTCGCCTACATAATAAAAACCCTGTCCGTCATCGAGCGCGCCGCCGCCAACGATGTTCACCTTCCAGGCATTGGGATATGCAGCCAGAATCGTGTTGTAATCCTCTTCCTTGGAATCGCCGGCATTGGAAGCAAAGAAGGGTACTCCAAGTACAATTCTGTCTCTCGGGACATTTTCTTCCTGCGCGTAAAACTGCAGCGCCGCAACGGCATCGGCATACGAAGAATAGTTCATCAAGTTGATGAAATCGAATTGATGGAGGGCCAAACCCGGCATTGAGGCCTGAAGGTACTTCGCAACAGCGCCGGTTACCAGCTTTCCTTCGGCATGCATATTTAACGAAAGCAGGGACACAAAGTTCGCGTAGGGCTGCCCCATATTGGCCGGATCTTCAATGTCCACATCTACGCCATCGAAATGGTGCACGCGGATGTAACGATCAAGAGACGCAACCAACGGAGCCGAAAGCCCGGCATTGTAAAACTGGATGATCAGCTGGTCGCCGCCGCCGCCACCAATGGACAGGAAGACCTTGACGCCTGCTGCGTGCGCCGCTGCGATGACCGCATCGAGGTCGGCATCCATTTGCCCCTTCACCGAGAACGCCATATCGCTTTGCGCGGTGCATGTGCCGTCGCATTTCGGCGGATCGCCAAACGCAAGGTCCAAATCCGTTATTCTGGAAAGATCCAGCGTTTTAATCGAGTCGGCGAGGTTGACCCCTTTGGGAGCAAACAAATAGCCGACCAGGCGCGGCGTCGAAGGCGCAGCAGACATATTCAGATTCTGTTTCTGCGCGCGGGCAGCGGCAAATGCCGAAGTCGCAAACAGCAATGCAACCCCGGCAAATAGCAGCCCGGAGCTTTGCAGCCTTTGAAAGCGGAGTCTTGGTGTCATCAGTTTTCCTCCAAGCTGTGATGGCTGCTCGGCTTGCAGCCGCAACGGCAGATTAGGACGTACCCATGGCGCGCCCTCGAAGAACTGCTGCGCAATCAGGTGCGCATTGAGCAGAATCTGCGTCTTCTTCATCGGCCGCCTCAATGGAATTGCTCGTGTCGATTCTATTTCCTGTTCAAGAACATATTGTCTGCGGGGCGCGTGGGCGACGTCACTTGTCCAGCGCAATAGGCGTCACCCACGGCGGGCCGTAGTTGGCCGCATACGCATGGTCAGTCGATGGATCGACGGCTACGCCATAGGGATGCCTCCCCGCATCCCGAACGTCGATCACTGCATTCTTCACGCCATCGATGACCGTTACATTGTCGCCGTGAACATTCGCGACGAACACTTTGTTGGACCTGGCATCGACCGCGACTCCCTGCGGATGCTTGCCCACCGGCAGAGTGGCGATCACGCTTCGATTCTCGAGATCGATAACACTCAGGGTCTCGTCACCGTAGTTCACCACATAAAGCCGTCGCATCTTTGGATTGATCGCCAGGGCACAGGGAATTTTGCCTACGCTTAGTGTGGTGACGGCGTGCGTCTTCCCGTCGAGCGCGACGATCTCTCCCGTTACAGTATGGGTAAGGAACAGCGTGGACGACGATTCGTCGAAGACCATGCCCCAGATGTGCGCTCCGACGGCAACCTTGGTGACTGCACCGCTGGCCTCGTCCACTATGCGGATGTTGGGATCTTCGTAGGTGGATAGAAAGACCTTTCCGGCCTTGGAATCGACCGCCAACCCATCGGCATCGCCAGCCTCGAGCGAAGTTGCGGTGTTGCTGGCCCCGTCGATCACCGTCATCGATCCGCTGTAGGTGTGCGTTACGTAAACCCTGTTGGTGGTCTCGTCCGCTGCCAGGGTGTAGGGAAGAGATGCGCAAGGGACGGTGGAGATAACTGTATCGTTGCTTCCGTCGATGACGCTCACCGAAGCGCTGCCATCGTTGGCCACATATATACGATTGGTTTTGCGATTGACGGCGATCGCGATGGGCTCACTTCCAACAGCAACCGTGCGCTCTACGCCCGTCGCAGCGTCGATTACGGTTATCGAGCTGGCGCCCTCGTTGACCGCATAGATCTTGTGGGTCGCAGAATTTGAGACAATGGCGGCACTGGTGATCATGCGCCCCCACGGGCTGACTTCCGCTGTGGCCCACACGGCGAATCCGAGAACGAACAAAACCAAGGCGACAACGGTCCACCAAGTTGAGGCTGACGCGAAATAGGACGTGCGCGAATTCACTGTGATCGAATCTCCGAACGACACTATATTATTATTCCTTAGAAAGTCCGGTGTCGAGCGGAAATCGTGACTCGCCCGGATGGGAGGATTCCCATTGCATCGGCATATTCGCCTGCTATGTTGCTTCGTTGTCCTTGCTTTTGCCGCAGCGTCCGGCGCAAGTCAGACAAAATCATTTCGCGTGCTGGCTTTCTACTCTACGCACGTGGAACAGGATCACGTGGATTTCGCCATGCAGGCCATTTCCTTTTATCGAGCCATGGCCTTACGCGACCACTTTGAATTCAAGGCCACGTCAAACTGGGATGACTTGAACCCGGCTGTCCTCAAGGACTATCAGGTGGTGCTGTGGCTTGACGAGTTTCCTTCCACCGCGGCACAGCGCAAGGCATTTGAGGACTTCATGGAGCATGGCGGCGCCTGGATGGGCTTTCACATAGCCGGCTGGATGGAGAGCCGCGCGACCTGGCCCTGGTTTGCCGACTTTCTGGGGACAATGTTTTCCGGCAACAGCTGGCCGCCGCTTCCAGCCACATTGATCGTCGACGATTCAAATCACCCTGCTACAAAGGGACTGCCCGCCAGTTTTGTCTCACCTGATAACGAGTGGTATAGCTGGCAGCCGAGCCCGCGCGAGAACCCAAACATCAAGGTCCTGATGACACTTGCGCCTTCGAACTATCCGCTGGGATTCAAGGACACGCTGGGCGGGGGAGATATCCCCGTGACCTGGATCAACACAAAGTACAGGATGATCTATACCAACATGGGCCATGGCAGCAAAATTCTGGATAGCGCGACGCAGAATATGTTCTTTGAGAATGCTCTTCTGTGGCTGGGCGGTCGAAGCTGATTCATCATCCCGCCCGGTGCCATGGCTCCCTGATTCCTCAAGGCGACTGCACGTTATAGAAAATGAGTGCTGGTGTGTAACCCACAAAAGAATGGGAGACGGCAATATCGTTGCCGTCTCCCATGAATAATCGAAATCGAACCTGATCAGAAAATCAAACGAAGCTGCAACTCTGCATAGCGACCGCCAATATTGACCCCGCTGATCTGTTGGGTTCCAACCTGCTGGCCGCTGGATGTTGTTGTGTACCAACTATACGGTTGACCAACGCCAGTAGATCCCTGCAGACCGCCGCCCGGGTTGGAGAACGCCGGATGGTTGAACGCATTGGTGGCCGCGCAGCTGAACTTCAGCCTGATGCCTTCCCAGGGGAGGCCGAACTCCTTGAACGCCGAGAGATTCACTGTGTTGGTGCCGGGCCCGTACAGCACGTTTCTTCTTACATTGCCGAATGTGCCTGCGGCAGGCTGAGAAAACGCCGCCGGATTAAACCACTCGTTGATGCACCCGAATTGAGATCCGGAACCGGCCTCGCAATGCGCGGTCTGGTGTTGCGGTTTTGGACTCACGCCGGGAACCCAGTTGGGGAAAGCAGTGCCAGCCAACTGGTAGGTATTCTGCGTTCCGTAGAGCGAGTATGGAGTGCCGCTGGAGAGAATCAGCGTGGTCGAAACCTCCCACCCGCCAATCACTTTGTCGGTCAGCGCGTTGTTGTTCAGGAAGCGTCGCTGCCTTCCAAAGGGGAGCTGGTAAACGGCATATCCCTTGAACGCCTCGCGCACGTCGAAGTTGGAGTTGCTGTAGTTCGCGCCAGGGTTGTTTGCGATCTGCCAGTTTTGCGGTCCCGCACGGCTGCCCCAACCCGACGAATCCTGGGTATCGAGCATGTGCGACCACACGTAGTTGAAGCTGAAGCTCAACCCATTGTTCATGCGCTCGGTGATAGACGCCTGCAGCGAGTTGTAGTTTGACAGGGCGTTATTGGTGCTGCCGCTGATGCCCTGAAACTCAGGATAGGGACGATTCTGGGCATCGTTCGACGAAAAGTATTTTTGCGGCACCGCGTTCAGGTCGGTCGGATAGGCAAGGTTGAATCCGTGGCTGGCCACATAACCAAGCTCAGCCACCAGGTTTCCAGTCAACTGGCGCTGTATTGCGAAGTTCCACTGGTAGATCTTCGGGACCGGCGTGTGGTAATCCACGTAATTTGCCGATTGTCCGTTATAGGCGTCCGGGGCAAAGCCGTTGGAGTCCACCGTGTAAGGCAATTTGGTGGATGTTCCGTAGATGAATCCGTCGCCGCCAAATTGTGTTATCGGCGTGATTCCATTGGTCTGGTCGGAATCGCTTCCCGTCGATTGGAACGCGCCGCCCATCACGTTGCCTCCCGAAGCGTAAGTATCCAGGCTCCAGTTGGACGAGAAGAGCCCGAATCCGCCGCGAACGGTGGTGTTAGGCTCGGGAAGCCATGAGAAGCCTACGCGCGGCATAAAGTCGTTGAAGATGTTGGCTTGGATGGAGGTGCGTCCGTCGGCGTGAGTCTTTCCGTACCAATAGCCGCCCGGAGCGTTGGTGGCCGGATTGGTCACAGCTGGATCGAACGAAGCTTCATTGCCGTGCACTTCATTCCAGCCATGATTGATTTGATAGCGAAGGCCAAGGTTGACAGTCAGGTTGGGATGCACCTTGATGTCGTCCTGCACAAACGCCTGCGGACTCTTCAAACGGCCGCCGTATTCCGGCGAGAAATTCGCGTTCCAGCTCTGGGCAACGCCGAGCAGAAAGTCTGCGTATTCCAAGCCGGTGTTCGGAATGGCGCAAGCTGCTCCCACTGGCGTTGCCGTACCGCAGATTGTTTGCTGGGCATCGTTGACTTCCCACTCCTGTGTGTACTGGCCTGAGAAGTTCAGGTATCCGGCATTGGCATTGCCCCAGGCAGTGGAGTCGTCCCGGTAAATCAATAACTCTCCGCCGAACTTCAGGGCGTGCTTGCCGCGGATCATCGTCACCACATCGGAGGGATCGAACACGTGCTGGATATAGATCGCATTTGTGTTTGGACCAATTCCCGAATACGGCCCCGATCCCCAGAATCCGACTCCCGGAATGTCGTCCACCACTCCGTACGTCCATCCCAGCTTCGAGGCAAAGCCCTTGTTCAGCGAGAGATCCCCGAAATCGCTGTCCTCAAAGGTGTAGCCGATTTTTGCTTCGTTAATCAAGTGCGGATTGATGTTCCACACATCCGTGATCTGTGCCTGATTGTCAGTAACGTCGCCGCTTTGCCATCCGAGCGGGCCCGGAGTCAACGAACTGGGGTAAACGGCCGGGCTGTCGTCCTGCGAATCGGACATGGAGATCCGGTTGTTGGGCGTGATGTCGTAATCGAGTCGCCCGTAATACCGCTTGGCCGGATAAGACGCCGGTGAGGTGGAGTAGAAGTTATTCTCGACCTCGCCTTCACTTCCCAGGCTCCCGGCAATGAATTTTCCGCCGGGAATAATGCAGCCCGGCTGAATGGTCGAAAGGTTGTTTTGACAGGTGGGTCCAGAAGATACCGGGTAAAACTGCTGGAATGCCTTGGCCAGCGAATCCATCATCCCCGACGGAACTGCGTTGTTGCCATATTCCTCTTGAAAACTCTTCCTGATCGGGTAAGGGTTGCCCTGAGAATCAGTGGCGATAACCTGCGTGGTGGGATCGTAGATGGGCCACAGACCGGTAAAGTCGCCGCCCATGACCGCCGTGGAGGGAACGGAATTGGTGCTGTTATTGGCCGAGCCGTGATCAATGACCTGGTCGTAGTTGAAGAAGAAGAAAATCTTCTTGCGGAGCACGGGCCCCGAGATATCGCCTCCGAAATGGTTCTGGCGGATATACGGCACCGTCGGCTGGCTGGCAAATCCGAATGAGTTTGCATTCAGCGCGTCGTTCTGGATGTAGTCGTACGCGCTGCCGTGGAACGAGTTGGTGCCGCTCTTGGTGATCTGGTTGAAGATCATGCCGCCGATGCCGTACTCCGCCGAGAACGAAGACATAGAGACCTGGATCTCGGACACATTCTCAAAATTTGCGACGGTGGCGTTCTGGCTGCTGGGCAGGGTCTGCGAGACGCCATTTTGCAGCACGTTGCTGTACGGCAGGTTGCCGTTGATTGAAATCGACCCCACGCCGGAGCTGAGCGTATTGGTAGCACCCGGCAGCAGGGACATGAAGTTTTCCCAGTCCGGACCGACCTGTGGCAGTTCGTTCATTGTCTTGTCGGAAAGAACCACGCTCTGTTCGCCGGATTCGGTGGTCAGCAGCGGCACATCGGAGGTCACCACCACTTCTTCGCTGGTTTGACCGATCTTAAGAGTGGCGTTGACGGTGGTGGTGCCCACTTCCAGAGCGATGGGGCCGCGCACAAATTTCTCAAAGCCTTCCTTCGCAAAGGTCAGTTTGTAGCTTCCGGTCAGGATGGACGAGGTGTCGTAGATGCCGTCCTGGTTAGAAACGAAGTTTTTCGAAACCCCGGTGTCCAGATTCAGCACCGTAATCGTGACTCCGGGGATGAATGCTCCAGCCTGATCGGTTACGCTGCCGCGAACGTCTCCGGAATTTGTGCTTTGACTCAAGCCTGCCCCGGTTCCAAAGATCAGAATGAGAGGAAGAATCCACTGCGCCGTCCTTTTCATAAACTGCCCTCCTGAATTACTGCCACTTCGTATGTTCCGGACTTGCATCCGCAAATAGCCTCAAATACGCCAGCATTGCGCAGCATTGAAACCTCGATCGGTACAGGTTCTGCTTCCGGCAATCACGCAACCCAAGCGTGGTAAGAGCTTGAAAGACCGGCCCGGGCGTTCGAGAGTTTGCTGCGACGAAAACAAAGATCTAGCATTCTTCGTAATGATTAGTTAGTATGTACCCACCGAAATCGGGTTGGCAAGTGCTATTTTTGCCTGAGGCCCGTTAGGCATGGTTAATCAGGAACAAATCCGCGTTCTGTCGGGTCAGTATGGATACGATCCGTTTTCATCCCAATACTGCGCGCAGGTGTGAGCTTGAACGAACTTAAAGTACGATTGGGGACTCCTTGAGAAGAACAGCGATCCGCATTCTGGCATTCGCGCTTTATCTTTCCGCAGTTTCAGCCGCAGTCGGCCAGGATGGTATTCCAAAGGCTGCGTGGAAGCGGCCCCTGGGTCTTCCTCTGGAGAATCCCGGGGTAACGCGCAGCGCAGGCGATATCGATGACGGCTACTGGCAGGGCGTCCCAGTAGGCGGCCTTGGAGCAGGCACCCTTTCGCGCAGTTATCGCGGCGACTTCTCGCGCTGGCACATAAAGGCCGGCGTCCATAAATATGAGCCGGTGAGTGCCAATCAGTTCGCGATGTACCAGCAGTCTGAAGGAGATGCGCAGGGTGTAGCGCAGGTGCTGATGAACGGCAAACCGCAGGGCGGCGAACTTTCCACGTGGCAGTGGAATTACCCTGTAGGCGCCGGCGATTATTATGCACTGTTCCCGAAAGCGTGGTTCGACTACAAGTGGGATCGTTTTCCCGCCCACGTAACGCTTGAGCAGCTTTCGCCAGTCATTCCCGACAATTACCGCGAATCGAGTTACCCGGTCGCGGTGTATCGCTGGCATGCTCGGAATCCAACCAACAAGACGGTGACTGTCTCGATACTTTTTTCGTGGACCAACATGGCGGGTTGGTTCAGGACCTTCACTCGCGACTTCGCGGGTACGCCGAACCAGGGCAACTTTAACAGCTACCGCAGCGAACCAATTGAAGGCGCAGGAACGATGAAGGGCATCGTCTTCGACCGGAACCGCGCTGGCGCGGGTGCCAACGAATGGGATGGGCAGTTTGTAATTGCCGCACTCGATTCACCAGGCGTCCAAGTCAGTAATCAGACCACGTGGCTCGCTTCAGGAGACGGCAAAGAAGTTTGGGGGCCGTTCTCAAAAGATGGCCGCCTCGCCAACGACACCAAATCCTGGGTAAGCGACAAAGAAAAACTGGCTGGAGCTATTGCCATTCGCTTCACCCTCAAGCCAGGCGAGGAGAAGATCATCCCCATGGCGTTGGCCTGGGACTTTCCCGTAGTACAGTTCGGCGAAGGCAGAAGGTGGAATCGCCGTTATACCGACTTCTACGGAACCACGGGCCGGAACGCCTGGAAGATTGCGCGCGACGGACTGCTGCACGCGAGCGAGTGGAGCGAAGCAATTGACCGATGGCAGGCAACTTACATCAACGATGAAAGCAAGCCGCTGTGGTACCGCGGCATGCTCTTCAACGAGCTTTATGCGATAACCGATGGCGGAACGTTCTGGGGTCGTGAAGCTGGCTCGGACCCGACGAAGCCACCGACCTTTGCGTTGCTTGAATGCTTTGACTACGCTTATTACGGCACGCTCGATGTAAGCTTTTATGGTTCGTTGCCGCTATTGAAGTTCTGGCCGCAAATCGATAAGCAAGTGTTGCGCGAGTTTGCCGATACCGTGCCGAAAGAATGGCCCGAGCAAGGGCTATGGGTTTGGAAGACCGAGCAGACCGGGGTGCCTGTAACGCACAAGCGCAAGAAGATTGGCGCCGTGCCGCACGATCTGGGCGTGCCGGAGGGCGATCCATTTGTCGCGGTCAATGAGCCTGGTTGGCAAGACACCAACGACTGGAAAGATCTCAACTCGAAGTTTGTACTCATGGTCTATCGCGACTACGTGTTGACCGGCAGACAGGACAAGCAATTTCTGCGCGACACGTGGCCGGCGATGAAAGCCGCAATCGAGTATCTTCGCCAGTTCGACCATGGCGGAGGCGTTCCGGAGAACAGCGGCTATCCCGATCAGACCTACGATGACTGGGTCGTGAAAGGTGTGAGCGCTTACTCGGGTGGATTGTGGCTGGCCGCGCTGCGGGCCGCTGAAGAAACCGCGCACATCGTTGGCGATACCCAGACTGCAGCCGAATACCACGCACTGTTCCTTAAGGGACAGAAGACTTACGTTTCGCAGCTTTGGAATGGCGAGTACTTTCGCTACGACACTACCAGCGAGTCGAAAGACGATATTCAAACCGACCAGCTAGCCGGCCAGTGGTATGCAAATATGACTGGCCTGGGCGAGATTGTGCCGCATCAGATGGAGATGTCGGCGCTCAAAAAGATATTCGACTTCAACGTGATGAAATACGGCGATGGGCAAATGGGTGCGGCCAACGGAATGAGCTCCGATGGCAAAATCCTCAGCAACGCCGAAGCTAAAGAAGTATGGGTGGGCACAACCGAGGGATATGCCGGATTGTTGTTGAGCGAAGGCATGAGCGATGAGGCCTGGAAGGCGACCTGGGGCCTTTACCACACGATTTACGAATGCAAGGGCTACTGGTTCCGGACTCCGGAGGCCTGGGATGTGACGGGTAATTTCCGCGCCGGAATGTACATGCGGCCGATGGCTATCTGGGCGTTGGAGATGACTCCGCGACGCGCGAAATAGGCAGCTCGAAAAGATTCTCGATCTGCACGCCGGAACATAACCCGCGGAAGCTTTATGGAGAGACTATGCGATTGATCAGCAAGGCTGTCTGGCTTATTGCAATTCTCATGCCGGTATTCTTGTTGTTCTCAGCACCGAGCGTCAGGGCAGCAGTTCCGTCACCCAAAGATCCACAGTTCCGCGTGGTGGCGATCGCTGAACCTGGCGGCATTCATGCGCCGTTCGTCGAAGCTGCTAAGGCTTGGCTGAATCAGCTTTCGACAGAGAATGACTTCGCCGTCGATTACATCGAGGACACGGAGAAAATCAACAATGAATTTCTCTCCCACTATCAACTCTTCATCCAGCTCAACTACCCGCCCTATCGTTGGACCCCAACTGCGCAGGCTGCATTCATCAGGTACATCGAAGAAGGCCGAGGCGGGTGGATCGGATTTCATCATGCCGGGCTTCTGGGTGAATTCGACGGCTACCAGATGTGGCCGTGGTTTTCGCAGTTTATGGGCGGCATCCGCTACACAAACTACATTCCCACATTTGTCGATGGCACCGTGACCGTCGAGGATAAATCGCATCCGGCTATGAAAGGCGTCTCCAGCCCCTTCAAAATTCTTCACGAAGAATTCTATACGTGGGATAAATCGCCGCGGCCGAATGTGCGCGTCCTGGCCAGCGTCGATGAGAACAGCTACAGTCCGGATACGAAAATCAAGATGGGCGACCACCCCGTGATCTGGACCAATGAGCACTACAAGGCGAGAAACATCTACATCTTCATGGGGCACCACGCCGATCTCTTCGAGAATCCGGCATTCACCACGATCTTCAGGAACGCGATCTTCTGGGCTGCGGACCGAAAGCCGGCGAACTGAACAATCCTCGAAACCGCTGCGGTAAGAATCCGGAGATCCGGGATTCTGTGTCGGCCTGTGCTCGACCTTTCCAGTCTGACCCACTATGCGAAGTGCGTGCTTAAGTGCTCTTAAGTCGGCTTAAGTGGCCCTTAAATAGGCTTAAAATGTGCTTATCGGGCCTTATTGGTGTTTACTTTTGCGTTACTGGGTTGATTTGCTTGGCCTTTGTTTGTAATGAGTTACGTGCGTTTACGGCACTCGCCGGCAGCCAAAAAGAGGGTAGGGGGTGGGGGGGTATTTATTTTGATCTACGAAGGCCTTTGCCTGGAATTGATTGAAGGTGAGGGTGGGGATCGAAGGAAGAGCTTCGATGGCCTTAGAGATTGCGCGTTGAAGAAGGTTCTTTTGCATTTCATCCCCCATGACTTCATTGTGCGCGTTTGGGGATTAATTGCCTGCAATCGGATGCTGCTAGTTCCTAGCCGCCAGCCGCTAGCTTGGCGGCGACGGGGCGAGTATGTTTACCAGGGCAACTTCCGGTTAGCCGGTGACACGGGCGTTACGCTTAAAATGGCACCACACTTCGATCTTTGATCGCTGTATTGCCTAACGTTTGGGCCACAGAATCTAGTTGTAAGAGCAGACCACCTCAAATCTTGGATTCAATATCCACCATCTCTTTTTCTGAGTAATTGACGAGGAACCTCCCATGGGTATGAAGCCCCCTCTCGACGGCTGAGACGCTGAGTATTCCCGCAAAGGAATTGATGTGTAAATGAGTCGAGATTGATGGCTATGGGGATAAATTCAGCGATTCTTAACTTCTTCATGGAGTTATGATTAGGCAAATTTATGAAAAACTCCCTGGCAATTCCGCTCTTCTGTTTGACCTTTATCCTGGCTCCTGTCCTACTTCCCTCTCAATCAAGCGTACCCAGTATCCAGTCCGGTATCGATCCCACACTGCTAGCCAAAGCTAGAGCTGGCGACGCCGAAGCGGAATTCCTCGTCTCAGTTGCATATCGAAAAGGTGAAGGCGTTCCCCCGGATCAGGCGATGAGCATCTCCTGGCTTCGTCAAGCCGCTGAGCAAGGCCTACCAAACGCCCTCTACAATATGGGCCAATCCTACCTCTACGGTAAAGGTGTCCCAGTTGACCATCGACAGGCAGCGGAGTGGTTCGCAAAGGCCGTAGAGGCAGGGCATCCCGACGCAATGGTCAGCCTTGCCGAGTTATATGAAAAAGGCGACGGCGTGCCAAAGGATTTCAAGGCCGCGTTCGGATTATATTCCGCAGCCGCTAAACAGGACGCTCCCTATGCGCAGGAGAAGCTGGGAATATTCTATAGTCGCGGCATCGCAGTTACCGAAGACCCGAAAGCGGGCTTTGAATGGTTTACAAAGGCCGCCAACAACGGCTCCGTTCCGGCACAGCACAATCTTGGTGTTGCGTATGAATACGGCTCGGGCGTACCACAGGATTTTGCTCGAGCAGTCTTCTGGTATCGCAAGGCGGCCGAGCAGGATTACGATCCCGCCGAGTACTCGCTTGGGTCTTGCTATATGCACGGGAATGGTGTTCCGCAAGATTATGCGCAAGGTCTTAGCTGGTATCTAAAATCTGCAGCCCAAAACAATCCGCAGGCGCTCGATAATATTGCAGCGATCTATCATGAAGGCAAAGGCGTTCAAAAAGACGACGCCAAGTCGTTGGAATATCTTCGTAAGGCTGCAAATGTGGGCTCCGTGGATGCTGAATTCCAGTTAGGCGTCGGCTATGGGACAGGGATGTACGGACTTCCAGTAGACGAGAATCTAGCCGCTGAATGGTACCGCAAAGCTGCAGAACAAGGCGACACGAACTCTCAATACAACCTGGCCATGATTGATCACGGGAGGACAGCCGAAACTTACTTCTGGATGACCATCGCATTACCAAAACTTAAAGGCGATATGCTGACCAATGCGCAACATATTCGCGATTTCATGATCACAAAACTGACCCCGGCCGAGCGCACAAAGGTTGACGAACGCATCCTCGCCTGGAAGACTGCGCACTCTCAGAATGACTGACGTTATGGCCCTGCCAATCGCTGACAAGATTCTAACGCGATGGTTGGCATTGTCTTTGGGAGACCGCTATTCCGAACGTATCGTCGCCTACTCGGAAGTGATGCCGGTTTTGAAATCCGAAAGGCGGCCGCAGATCCTTCGTCTCCTTGGTTGCGTTCAGGGGCTTCAGGATCACGACCCGAGTGGACGCAGTGCATGGTCTGCGCTTCACAGCGCGCATGAGAAACCAGCATGGGCGGGTTGGCATTCTTGGCGGAGGGTCTGGAGACCCTCCGTACGGCCGGTCGGGAGACCGGCCGTACACTTTCGGCAGCTTGCAGAATATGCGGGTTAGTTTCCTTGCCAGTACGTCTGGAATCCGATGTACTCCGCCGGCACCGATGCCAGAATCTTGCGGCGCAATTGCAGCATGTCCACCGACCCCGTGGTGCTGAAGACGACCTCGCCGCCGGGAGCGAGCAGCACCGTGTAAGGCACGGCCGACTCCCACTTGGGATCGAACGCCTTCTGCAGCGCGGCAGTATCGTCGGAGGCGAACAGCAGATTGCGGCTGGTGGCGTGTTTGCGCTGCAAGAACTTCAGCACTGACGCCTTCTCATCCGGCGTATTAGCCGAAACGGTCACCAGGTTGAAGCCGCGGTCACTGTACATTCTGAAGGTATCCTGCAAATCGGCGAACTCCGCCACACAGGAGCCGCACCATGTCGCCCAGAAGCTGACCAGCGTATAGTTGTCCCCGGCATTGGCGCGCAGCTTTTTCAGTCCCTCCGCATCGACCAGGTCGAGCGTGACTGGTTGCGCATTCAGCTTTTGCTCCGCGGCCACTCGCAGAGCTTCTTTCTCCTGCCACTTGGTGGAGCATCCGACGGCAGCGGTGTGCGCAACAGGCACGGGCTTACCGGCCAGCAGAGCGTCGATCGCGTTGCGAGCGTCTTCAGATTTCACCTTCTCGACGCGGTAGTTGTCGTCAATGCGTCCTTCGTATTGAAGCTTGCGGTCCTTGTCGAAGATGAAGATATGGGGAGTGGCCTGGGGCCCATAGGCCCGCGTGACCGACTGAGTTTCGCCATCGTAAAGGTATGGATAATGCAGATGTTTCCACGCATAGCGGACCTTCATCTCCGGGAGAGTGTCGCTCATGTCAGAGCAATCAAGCTCGTCGATGGTCAGCGCCTTGGGGTCATTGCCCTGGATCGCCACCACGGCAACGCCGCGCTGCCCGTAGTCTTCATAGAGCTTTTCGATGCGCTGTTCATACACCTGCGCAATTGGGCAGTGATCGCACGTGAAGACCACGACCAGCACCCGGCTACGAGCGTAGTCGCTCAGCTTGTGCACCTTTCCATCCACGCCGGGAAGCTGGAAGTTGGGCGCGCTTGATCCTATAGCCAGGATGGGATGAGCCTGAGCATGAACACTGACTGACGCAATCGATAGCAGTGCAAGGGTCAACAGTTGTCGCATGATAGCCTTCTCTCGCGCAATTCTCGCCGCCGCTCCGGAGCGCGAGCCGATGAATAGACTCCGCGCCGAAAGCAGCCGGAGATGTTTCTAACGTTGTATAACAAAGTGATCTGGACTGCAAGCGCCGGGATTCCCAATCGAAATTACAAAGCCGGCTGCGGAATAAGAACCGAGGGAAGAGCCTCCAGGGCCAGCGATATGCAGCCCCAGAGCACTGCCCGCTGGGCCGGCGGGCTCGATGCAATTCTGGTCACCGCGAATTCTCCGCCCTCCAGTTGCTTCTGAACAAAATCGATCAGTACAGGGTGGCTTCCAATCTCGCCGCCCAGCACGATTAATCCCGGATTCAATACCAGCGAGAGGTTCACGACGATGTCAGCAACAATCTCAGAGTGCTGGCGCACGACCTTCACGGCGAATGCATCACCCTCTTGAGCCAGATTCAAGACATCCAGAGCATCGACGTCTTTGTTCGAGCCGCGCGATGACTTGCCGCGGGCCTCGTTCCAGCTCTTCATTATCCCGGGACTCGTCAACACACTTTCCAACTCGCCGAACTCGTGAATCGTGAGTTGCCGGCGAGAAATCGAGGGTAGGCGGAGATAGGCAATTTCGCCTGCAGACCACTCCGCGCCATGGTGAATCTGGCCCCCCAGAAAGATTCCCGCTCCCACGTTGGTGCCAATGTTGATGAAGACGAAGTCCTTCACGCCCTGGGCGGAGCCGCGAAAGTGCTCGCCTTGCGCAGCGAGATTCGTATCGTTCTCGACAATCACCGGGCAGCCCGCAATCTTGCTCAGCATGGCGCGCAGGGGAACCGAACGCCAGCCCTCGAGAGTGCTGATCAAAAGAACGTTGCCTTCGTCCACATTAGTGATGGCAGGCACTCCCACGCCCATCGCCAGCAGCTTGTCGCGATTCTTCATTTGCTTGCGCAGGAGACCCTTCATTTCTTCCCCGATCAAGCTGCAGATTGCTTCCGGAGTCGTCCTTTTTTTGGCAAGCGATACTTCCGTCCGATCCAGTTCGCTGCCATTCAGATCCGTGAGGAGGAAAGAAATGTTCCGCGAAGTAATCTCCACTGCCATCAGGCAACCACGCTCCGCCTTGAAGCGCAACATGTCCGGCGGCCTGCCGCCGCTGGACGGTCCTTCGCCGAGCGGCTCGACCAGATCCGCCGAAAGCAGATCCTTCACGACATTGGTGACCGTCGGCGCGCTGAGTCCGGAAGCTCGCACAAGATCTGCCCGGGAGCAGGAACCACTCTCGCGCAGCAGCTTGAGAATGCCGTGAGCATTCGTGTGGCGCAGAACCGACGGCCGGCCAATTGGGATGGATTTCTTCTTCACTGTGTTCTTTGAAAGTATATTCGGCGACGAGAAGGTGAGTCAGCTCATTTGGTATTTCGCCGCCCAACAGATCGCAACCGCCGCTATTTACAGAAACAAGTCCTTGCTTTCACGCCTCCCAGCAATCATACTAAATAAACATTACGAAGTCTGCGGAGATATCGTCCGTTTTACGCTGGGCGAGAATTCGAGGAGCTTCGCGAGGAAACGGAAGATGCCGGAAACGAACATGGCTCAACCGCGCTGGATCGGCGGAGTAGAACCTCGGCCAGAGCTGCTGACGGCGACGGGCACCGAAGTTCTGGAGATCGAATGCCGCGAGCAGCCGCAAAAACTCAGCGCGTTGATCCAGGCCTATTCCCGTGACACCGAAATCCGCGCTGCCCTGGCAAAGCTGCGCGGTCTCTCGCGGAGACAAGGTCCCGTTCTGTTCATCGGTATGGGAGCATCGTACTGTTCGTCGTTCAGTGGATCCGTGCTCCTTCAGACGCACGGTAGGCCATCCTTCTCAGTGGATGCCGGTGAGTGGCTGCATTACGCGCAATCCGTGCGGGCTGACGCTGCCGTTTCCGTGCTCCTCACTACATCGGGCGAGAGCGCCGAACTGGTCGAACTGATGAGGACCGGCAGCGATCAGCCCCTGGGGCTGATCTCGAACAACGCGGCCAGCACCTGCTGGAGCCTGACAGAGAATCGCTTGCCAGTCATGGCCGGCCCCGAATACGGCAACGCGACAAAGACCTATACCAATTCCGCCGCCGCCGCTATCATTCTGGCGTCAGAGATGCTGGAACGGCCCTGGCAGGCAGAGGCCGAGCGTGTCGCGGAAATCTACGCAAACTCTCTCGATCGCATCTTCGCCGGCCGCAGAGGTCTTGAGGAGTTCTGCCGTGGAGCCGTAAACATTGAGATTGTCGGCCGCGGCGCAGCCTATGGCGCCGCAATCATGAGCGCATTGACCATCCGCGAGATGAGCGGTTTTCGCGCTGCCGCCCACACCGGCGCAGGATTCAAGCATGGGCCGAACCTCGATGTGGATGGTACGCACGTGGCCATCATCTATGCGCTCGGGCGTGCAGCCGAGCTGGGAGTCAAGCTCGCCGAGGAATGCGTCCGGCGTGGTGGAAAGGTTGTGCTGGCCTCTTCAGAAGACCGCGCCCCTGCCGACCGGCTCCTCCCGGTTCGCCTCGATGCGGTGGCCGAGCCCTGGGAAGGAGTCACCGCGATTCTGGTGGCGCAAGCCCTTACGCTGGCCATGGTAGAGAGAACCGGATGCCGATTGCCGCCGCGCTTCCAATACGGCCCAATGGAACAGTAAGGATGAGGTGCTGAGTGAATCGCGAAGCCAGTTCGACCCGCACAGAAAAGCCCGCAGAGACACACGTGCGCCGCTCCTTTCTAGGCCGCGTCTCGCTGATTGCCGGATTGGGCGGCATCCTCTACGGCTTCGATATGGGTATCATTGCTGCGGTGATGGTCTTTGTGAACGAATCGTTCACACTCTCCACGTATATGAGGGAGACCGTCGTCAGCGTAGTGCTGGTCGGCTACATGTCAGGAGCTATTGCCGGCGGCGGCATTGCCGATCGCATTGGCCGCCGCCCAACGCTGATGTGGGGCGGCATTATCTTCCTGCTCGGTTCGCTGCTGGCATTCTGGTCGCCTGATGTGACAATTCTTATCGTCGCCCGCGGGCTGCTCGGAATTGCGATTGGTTTCACCGCTGTTACTGCTCCGGTTTATGTCTCGGAACTGGCACCGCCGCAGTCACGCGGGCTGCTGATCGGCCTCTACCAGTTCGCACTCACCATTGGCATCGTGCTTGCCGATCTGGTCGGTTACTGGCTGGCGGGGCAGCATGCGTGGCGAACCATGTTTGGCCTGGGCGCAGTGCCCGCAGCGTTCTTTCTCGCGCTCATCTTCACGCTCCCTGAAAGCCCGCGCTGGCTCTTCGCGCAGAATCGCCTGGCGGAAATGCAATCAGTGTTGAACAGTTATACCGATGCGGCCGGCGCGAAGTTGCTGATTGGTGAGATTCGCACGGCCCTTGCCATCCGTGTGGAGCAGCGCTGGAGCGAACTATGGAAACCAGCCGTGCGCACTTCGCTTTTTATCGCGGTGGGCTTTACCGTGCTGCAGCAGGTCACCGGCATCAACACCATCATTTACTACGGACCGCAGATCTTTGCCCTGGCAGGCATCACCTCCAACAGGAGCGCAATCTTCGCCACGCTGCTGGTTGCAGTCACCAACATGCTGGCAACCATCATTGCGCTGGTGCTGGTCGATCGCGTGGGACGCAAGCCGCTGCTCTATGCAGGCGTCAGCGGCATGACAGCATGCCTCGTTCTGCTTGCGTACTCTTTTCACGCGCCCGCTGCTTTTGGAGCAGCGCCAGGCCTGGTTGCTACCATTTGCCTGATGGTCTATATCACCTGTTTCGCTTTCAGCATGGGTCCCATCGCATGGATATTGGTGTCGGAAGTCTTCCCGCTACGCGTGCGTGGCCGCGGCGTTGCGGCTGCGTCGCTCGGCTCAGGTGCATCCAATTTCATGGTCTCGATGACCTTTCTTTCGCTCATCAACTCCGCCGGCAGCAGTGTCACGTTCCTCATTTATGCTGCGTTTTGCGTTCTCACGCTGCTCTTTGTGCGGTTCAGCGTTCCGGAGACCGCAGGGCGGGAGTTGGAATCGATCAGTTCCGAGGCAAATCGAGCGTCGGCCCGGGTCAACGAACCCATAACAATTCACGAAGTCTAGACCAGCTAAGGAAACAATGCGGCAAGAGATAGAAAAGATCGCGGAAGTCGAACAGAATACACACGCAACGACAGAACCCGGTTACGTGGCAGGAGTCGACCTGGGTGGCACCAACCTGCGTCTCGCGTTGGCAGACATGTCGGGAACGATTCTCACCAGATGGTCGTCCTCAACCGTTGGCCTTGACGGACCGGAAGCGGTGATTCAGTTGGTCTCGAGAGGCGCGAGAACCATGCTGAACGAAGTTGCGGCCCCTCCAGATGCGCTGCGATCCATTGCCATCGGCGTCCCCGGCATAACGGACGTGGATAACGGCATCGTCATCGGCACCTCCTACCTGATGGGTTGGAGAGATGTGCCGTTACGCGCGCTGGTGGAGAAAGAGTTGAGTGTGCCAGTGTTTGTCGACAACGATGTCAACATGGCGGCCATGGGCGAACAGGGTTCCGGAAACGCTAAAGGTGCAAAGGATTTTGTCTTCCTCGCCATCGGAACCGGCATCGGAGCCGGCATCGTCCTTAATGGCAAGCTGCATCGCGGAAGCTCCTGGGCCGCCGGCGAGATCGGATACATGCTCGTGCCCGGAGCGGCGGAGATCCCCGCAAAGAGCGACGAGCCTGGTGCACTGGAAAGCATGATCGGTGGAGAGGGCATCAAAAACCAATGGCGTAAACCCCGCAGCGGGGAGCAGACCGCACTGCCCGCAGAGTTCAACGCAACCGAAATCTTTGATCGTGCGGTCGACGGCAATCCACACGCACAGGCACTTCTTCGCCAATCGGCCATCATGCTGGCGCAAGCCGTCTACAACATCTCGCTGGTTCTGAATTGTCCGCTCTTTGTGCTTGGCGGCACGGTGGGAATGCACTCCGCTCTCTGCGATGCGGCGCAGAAGATGCTGGATCAGTGGACCGTGCCCGGTAGCCCGCGTTTGGTTCGCAGCGCGCTGGGGACAGATGCACAGATGCTCGGCTGTGTTCGCGCCGCATTGGAGACTGCGCACGCTTGCATTGTTCCGTCCACCATTTGCTCGAATTCCGCCTAAGGACCATAAATGCGGCCACAATTCAACTTCCTCCACTTCCTCGCCCTCCCGTGGGCTGTTGGACCGGCAAATCCGCTGCACCTGGTGCCTTGAGCGAAGAAAGTTCTCCAAGGCGGGGCAGGCCAAGCCAAGTTGTTGTGTGCGTGACGCTAGATTGCGCGTATTCAGAATGAAGAGCAAAGGCGTGAAACTGATCACCTCTTCATACGACGTCCCGCGTGCATCGTGGGCAGCCAAACGGTATGTTTGAGAATTCCACCGGGCAATGGCAGCTTGGGCGGGGACTTTCCCAACAGCGTTCCACCAATATTTCCTCGATTTTGTCGGCACACTGTTTAGTCGGCACACTGTTTATTTGTCCGATGGTAGAAGCGAATTCATAATGGAAACATAAATGACCTGATGGCTCCGCCGAATTCGCGACGAAGTAAAAATGAATATGCTTCGTCCGGAGGTGCGCGTGGAATCTCGCTCCCAGCATTTCTTAGTCGTCAGTCCACGCTCAAAGAGCGACGCAATTACGGATTCTACGCGAGTTGACATGGCGACAGCGCGGGCAACAGGTATTTTGCGCGCAATTCATGCTTTCCTTATGCGGAGGCATACATTCTAGCTCCGTTCACTGATATCGCATTGTTTCGCGCGCGACGAAAAGCGCCTGATGCCGCGGGATGAGGTGTGCCTGGCCGCAACCTTACGAATGGCTACGGTACACCAACATTCTTGAGCGCATGTGCGCCACACTTGGGGCCGCGATAGAGTCGCCTGCCAACCTGCATTCGCAATTTCGGCCGTATCACGCACAACGATCGCAAAGCGTAGTTTTCTTACAAAGAACCTACGTCTGCTTTATGTCTCGCTTATGACAGTTGTTGTGCAATAACTAAGAGTACCTTCGAGCGGAGAACAGTTAAGTAACGTCGTGTCGCGACAATTGTGAGTGAGCAAGTTGCTTCTGTTGTCTCACCAGTCGCGGATTGAGTACACAGGACGATAGTGGAGATATTCGGTGCTGCAGCCGGCCTAGCCGTATGACAAAGCACACAATTGATTTCTGAATTTGTTGGAGAAAGCGAGAGGTGAAGATGAGGAAGCTACTTCCAATTGCCGTGACGTTCACATTCATACTTAGCGCGACCTGTGCGAGCGTGGCACAGTCGCAGTCGACAAATACGACTACGCTGGTCGCCAGTTCACAACCTGGCGCCGGTGTTGCCGCCGATACAAATACTTCCTCAAAAACGGCGCAACCGGAGTTACAGCAGACGGTGGCGCAAAAGCTTGACGCGCTTACAGCGCGGATTGAGCAGCTCGAAAAGGAGTTGAAGGAGGAGAAAGCGCGGGCGCTAGCCGACAGCGAGGATACATCGGCACTGAAGACTGCGGAGCACGAGTTGGTAGCCGGCAGCGGCTCCGTCACAAATCCGTCTGCGACGAGCGCTCAGGGAACTTCGCCGTCGATGCAGGCGTCGACCGCTCCCGCTGCTCCTGCTGCCCCCGCGCCCCCGGAGATCAGCGCGGAGAGACTCACCAAGGAAGCGCCGTTCCCCGGCGACTGGACGTGGCTGAATGATAATGGCCATCAGACGGATAGCCCCATGGCCACCAAGTACTTCACGCCTGAGTTCCGCGCCGATGCGAATTTTACTCTGGACATGAACCACCCCGACGACGACTCGCTCGGCGGGTCGACCGAGACCTTCCGCTCCGACGAATTCCAGTTGGAGCAGGTCAGCATTGGCGGCGACATCCGCATTGACAATGTGCGTGGGCGTATTCTCACGATGGACGGATTGTTCGCCACCACTACCGTGCGTAACGACGGCAGTCCGAACCGCGGCCAGTGGGATCTCGGCGGCGCCTACAAATACATCTCCGAGGGTTGGGGCGGCTATCACTGGGATGTGGCTCACGGCCTGAACGTGGACGCAGGTATCTTCGTTTCCTACATCGGCCTCTTCAGTTACTACAACTTCGATAACTGGACTTATCAGCCCTCGTTTGTTTCCTCAAACACGCCGTGGTTTTTCAACGGCCTTCGCATCCAGTACTTCCCCACGGCAAAGCTCAAGATTGAACCGTGGATCATCAATGGCTGGCAGTCGTATGCGCGCTACAACGGCCATGGTGGGTTGGGCGGACAGATCCTATGGCGGCCCAATCCGAATACAGACGTCGTTTTCAACGACTACGGAATGGGCGAGGACGACGCCGGCTACCCCGGACGCTCGCGTGTTCACGCTGACTACAGCGTGCAGCAGCGGTTCTATAACAATCCTAAGAAATACCTGGATCAGATCGCCTGGACTATCACTGGCGACGTCGGTTGCGAATACGGCGGAGGCCCTGTATCATTCGCCACTCCGGATGGCGTTTTGAACCCCAGAGGCTTATCCCCGCTGAAGGGCACTACCGATACTTACAACGGCGGCGTAGACTGCCACGGCTCCAAGGACGGACGGCCCAAGCAGATGTTCGCTGGCTGGATGAGTTATCTGCGATTCTGGTGGGACAAGAATCTCTTTGCGATGACACTTGGCGGCGGCGAAATGAATAACCCCGGCCGTTATCTGACGCTACTGCCGCCTATCAATGGCGCCACGGCCATCACCGGCAGCCCGTACTACACCGAGAACGCCGGCGACCGCGCGCAGATGCATGACGGGACTATCACCCTGGACTATATGCCCAGCCAATTTATCACCTTCCGCCTCGAATCCGGCTACCGTTACTCTGACACCCCTTATTGGACCGGCCGCGGCGGCATAACACCCCCTGGCGGAAACAACGGCTCGCCTGCGCAATACGCCTGTGCCAGCGGCAGTGCTTCTGGCTATGGCTACGGCACCCAGAACCTGTATAACGCGGAGCTCAACTGCGGCGCGGGGTTGGCAGCCGGTACGCCCGCAGGCCTCAACTCAATCTGGTGGCCCGATCTGCGCACCAATCAGACGACCCTCACCGGTGCAGTCATGGTGCGGTTCTAATTGCGGTTTGGCGCGCCCGATCGCACGCGCGTGAGGGCAGCCTGACTCTTTGACAGGGCGCCTTGGCAGCACCGGGTAACTCAGATAGCCGGTGCTGCTCAGGCGGCAACAGTAACTTCCTCACCGCGGCTACTTACCGACGCATAAGTGCTAACTCAGGTTCGCCAGTTCGTAAGCGGAGTGTAAAAGGAATCAATGCTGGAGTTGGCCCTCAATCTCGGCTGGATGGCGCTGGCCATGGTGATGTGCTTTCTGTGGATTCGCTACGCGCCGCGTAAGGGTCCGGGACGCTCGGCGCAAATCGTCTCCCTGGTGCTGGTCCTGCTCACCATGTTTTCTGTCATCACCATGTATGACGACATGGCGATGGCGCAGAATCCTGCCGAGACACGCTGCTTCCAGCGCGAAGATGATTTAGGCGCGCATGCGCATGCCTCGCTTCATTCGGTCGTGGCATCGATTCCCACGCTTGCTGTGGACCTTCGTTTCATCACTCTTCGCTTTGCTGCCCCGGGTAGTCTCGGTGTCCCCACGGTGAAGGCTCCCGTTCTCTCCTCTATTCAAAATCGCCCTCCTCCCGCCGCCTGATCCACTTCTCTCATTCGATCAAACTCCAAACTGGTTTACTTCCTGCAGTTGCCGCGCGTAGCAGTGCGCAGTGGCTGCTTCAGAACGAGACTTGTTTCGCAATCAGGCCTTGCTGGCGACGGTTGCTGCTATTTGAAGATATCCGGGCATCCAGATTGACGAAAGACACAAGGGGGGCGGAACTCATCATGAAAAGCAAGACTATGAGAATTGCGCTGTTGTCGATGGTGCTGGCCACATCTCTTGCCACCATTGGCTGCAAGAGCGACAAAGTGGATGCGGCATCAGAGGCGCCGCCACCGGCCAAGGTGGTTTCCGGAGTAGATCCCTCCTTTTTTGCGGTTGAGCATCCTGAGCGGTATCCGATCGTGAAAGCAACCTCATACCAGGCCCCGTCGCAATTGTCCGTGACCGGCACAGTATTTCCAGACATCGCGCGAACGGTTCCAGTGATTTCGCTTGCCTCCGGCCGCATAGTAGACATCCGCGCTCGTCTCGGCGACACGGTAAAAAAAGGCGAGCTCTTGCTGCGTGTTCGCAGCGACGACATTTCAGGAGGCTTCGATGCCTACCGCAAGGCCGTCTCCGATGAACTGCTGGCGCGCAAGCAACTCGATCGAGCGAAGCTGCTGTACGAGCATGGCGCCATAGCGCAGGGAGACCTGGAAGTTGCGCAAGACAACGAGGACGATGCCAAGACCACCCTCGACACTGCTACTGAGCATCTTCACCTGCTCGGCAGTGATCCCGATAACCCGAAGGGAATTGTCGACATCACCGCGCCTGTCTCCGGTGTCATCACCGACCAGGAAGTAACCAATGGGGCGTCCGTGCAGGCCTACTCTACTCCGAACCCATTCACTATTTCCGATCTGACCACCGTGTGGATCGTCTGTGATGTCTACGAAAACGACATGGCTAACGTGCGTGTCGGGCAACCCGCCGACATCAAGCTGAACGCCTATCCCGACAAAGTTCTGAAGGGCACGATCAGCAACATTGGCTCGATTCTCGATCCGAATATTCGCACCGCGAAGGTCCGCATTGAATTGGGCAATCCGGGCGAGATGATGCGGCCGGGCATGTTCGCTTCGGCCACTTTGTTCGGCAAGGGAAAGCAGAGCTACACCGCTGCTCCGGCGTCCGCGATCGTGCATCTGCACGACCGCGATTGGGTCTTCATCCCGGTGCAGGAGAAATTCAAGCGGATTGAGGTTGTAAGTGGAGAACAGTTGCCGAACAACATGCAGGAGATTTTATCCGGGTTGCAGCCTGGCCAGCAGGTGGTGACAAACGCGATCAATCTCCAAAATGCGATCGACAATGAATAACGCTCGACTCCGGGGTACGAGGAAGAAACCATGATTCGCAGTCTCGTAGATTTTGCGCTCAATAATAGGTACGTGGTGCTGGCGATCGGGTTGCTGTTGCTCGCCTGGGGGGCGGTGTCGTTTCACAACATGCCCGTCGAGGTCTATCCGGACATTGCCGACAATTACGTGACTATCATCAGCCAGTGGGCCGGGCGTTCCGCCGAAGAGATGGAACAGCAAGTATCGGTTCCCGTCGAAATTCAGATGTTCGGGATTCCGCATCTCACGACGGTGCGGTCGGAATCGATTTTTGGCCTTTCCCTGGTGACGTTGATCTTCGACGACCAATCGGTCAACGAATGGAACCGGCAGAAGGTACTCGAACGGCTTACGCAAGTGAATGTGCCGGCGGGCGTGCTGCCCCAAATCGGCACGGACTGGAGCACCACCGGCCAGATTTATTGGTACACGATCCGAAGCAACAATCCAGCATATGACCTGATGAACTTGAGGAGCATCGAAGACTGGACTCTGTACAAGGAATGGAGGAAAGTTCCCAACGTAGTGGACGTGAGCGACTTCGGCGGCACCGCGCGCGAGTACCAGGTGCGCGTCGACCCGAATAAGCTCATCTCCTATGGCTTGAGCATCAGCCAGGTCGAGAACCAACTGGCCATCAACAACGTGAACGCCGGCGGTAGCTTCGTGGAAGAAGGCTTGCAGCAACTGAACGTCCGCGCGCTGGGACTTTACCGCAACGTGCAGGACATCGAGAACACGGTGCTGACAACGTCGAACGGGGCTCCCGTTCGTGTAAAGGACATCGCGGTCGTCGAATGGGGCCCGAGAATTCGGCTGGGGCGCATGGCCAGAGCCGATCATCGTCCCGACGGCGTCATTGTCGATGAGCCGGACGTCATCCAGGGCGGAGTGCTGATGCGCAAGGGGGCCGAAGAAGGGCCTACGCTCGAAGGGATTCACAAGAAGCTGGACGAACTCAACAATCACATCCTGCCCGAGGGTGTGAAGGTCGTTACGATGCTCGACCGCAGCGATCTGCTTCATTACACGCTGCACACGGTGCTGCACAACCTCGGCGAGGGGATGATCCTGGTTACGCTCATCCTGCTTCTTTTCCTCGGCAATATTCGCGCGGCTGTGATTGTCGCGGTGACCATACCGTTTTCCCTGTTGTTCGCCTCAATTTTTCTGAATTTGAGCCATATCCCAGCGAACCTGATATCCCTTGGCGCGCTCGATTTCGGCATGGTGGTTGACGGCGCAGTTGTGATGGTGGAAAACATAGTTCGCCACCTGAGCCGCGAGTTCAGTTCCAACGGCCGGGGACAGCAAAACAACGGGGAGGCGAGCGGCCGGCAAACACTTCCCAGGCCGGTGACGGCGGTGATTCGCGATGCTTGCCACGAGGTGCAGCGGCCGGTTTTCTACGCCATCGCCATCATCATCACCGCGTACATGCCGATCTTCACGCTGCAACGAGTCGAAGGGCGTTTGTTCCGGCCCATGGCCTGGACTGTCGCCTTCGCGCTACTCGGCGCTATGACGTTCTCGATCCTGATCGCGCCGGTGCTGTGCGCGATTTTTTTCCGCAACGGTGTCAGGGAATGGCGCAATCCGGTCATGGAGTACCTTAAAAAGCGCTACCGGCGCGGGGTCAGGTGGGCTATTGAATATCGATGGATCACCGTAGGCGTTGGCCTGGCTTCGTTGGCCGTCGCTCTTTTGCTGACATTCAGTGGAATTATCGGCTCAGAGTTTCTACCGCATCTCGACGAAGGCGCCATTTGGGCGCGTGGCGAAATGGCTAACAGCATTGGCGAGACGGAAGGCACACGCTTCGCCCAGCAATCCCGCTATATCTTCGCTTCGTTCCCCGAGGTTACCAAGGTCGTGTCGCAAGCCGGCGCGCCCGACGACGGAACCGATACCGGAGGATTCGGGAACACGGAGTATTTTATCGATTTGAAGCCCAAGAACCAATGGCGTCCTGTCTTTCATGAGAATAAGGAGGAGTTGATTGCCGCTATGGATCGTGAAGTGGAGAAACAGCCAGGGGCTTTCTGGAATTTCTCCCAGCCTATTGAGGACAACGTGGACGAAACGATGACCGGCACGAAAGGCGGACTGTGCGCCAAGCTTTACGGGCCGGACCTGGACGTTCTCGAGGAAAAAGGCGAACAGATCAAAGAGGTGATGGCCAACATTGACGGGGTCAAGGATTTAGGAATTCAACGCGACACGGGCCAGCCAAATATCGATCTCACCGTTGACCGTCAGGCGGCTGCGCGCTTCGGCATTAATGTGGCCGATATACAAGATGCCGTCCAAACCGCCATCGGCGGTAATCCTGTAAGCCAAGTGCTGCAGGGTGAGGCAGTCTACAACGTGGTGGTGCGATATCAGAAACCGTATCGTGATACCAAGGAAGCAATCCAGAATATTCGATTGCTCTCTCCCTCAGGAGAGCGCGTCTCGCTGGCGCAGTTGACCAAAGTCCAGGTTCGCGATGACGCCTACGACATTTTCCGGGAAGACGGCTCCCGCTATGTGGCCATCCGCTTTGAGGTTCGCGGGCGCGATCTGGGTACCACGGTCCGGGAATCCATCGACAAGATCGCGAAGAATGTGGAACTGCCGCGTGGCTATCACCTCGAATGGTCGGGAGAATACGACAGCGAAAAGCGAGCCGAAGCAAGGCTGTTCATGATCGTGCCACTGACGATCTTTCTTATCTTCATCATTCTCTACGCCATGTTTCGTTCCTTTAAATGGGCGTTGCTGATTCTGGCCAACGTGGCCATGGCTCGCGTCGGCGGTTTGCTCGCCCTGCTTGTGACCGGCACATTCTTCAGCGTATCTTCCGGTGTCGGCTTCCTGGCGCTGTTCGGCGTCTCGGTGCAGACCGGCGTCATCATGTTGGAATACATCAATCAATTAAGATCTCGCGGCTATACCGTTGTGGATGCCGCCGCCGAGGGCGCGGTCTTGCGGCTGCGGCCTATCATGATGACGATGCTTGTGGCTACATTGGGGCTTCTTCCCGCCGCCATGTCTCATGCCATCGGATCAGACTCGCAGCGGCCTTTCGCCATCGTTATCGTTGGTGGTTTGATGTCCGACCTGTTCTTGAGCATCTTCCTGCTGCCCACGTTGTATGTCTGGTTCGCGCGAGAGGGCGACGATCTGCCAGAACCGGAAACGGGGGCGTCCTTTGAACATTGATCGGAATCACGTATGGATGCGGTTCTGCGAGACATTGCCGATAACTCTCGCAGTGGCGTGTGGGTTGGGCGTTGCATTGGCAATCCCGCCGGCGGCGTTTGCCCAGCAGCCTCTGGACTGGGATCAGACCAAAACGAGATTCATTGCCAACAATCCGGCGTTGAAGGCGGATGCGGACAATGTGGACGAGATGAAGGCCGAGGAGATTACGGCGTATCTGCGGCCCAACCCGCAGTTCACTGGGACCGTGGACGGCAACTCGATTGCCCCGGATCACGGCGTTTACCAGCCCTTCAAAGGCACGTTCTTCTCGCCCAACTTCAGCTACCTGCACGAGCGCGATCACAAGCGCGAGCTGCGCCTCGAGAGCGCGCGGCAAGGCACGCAGATTACGCAGGCGCAGCATGAAGACTTGCAGCGCAACATGATCTTCACGCTGCGCGCTCAGTTTGTTGCCACCCTGCAGGCCAAATTCATTCTCGACCTGGCCAAGGCCGATCTGGAGTACTACGACAAAATCATTGAGATCAGCCGGGAGCAGCTGAAGGTGGGCGGCATGGCGCAAATGGATTTCGATCGCATCGAGTTGCAGCGCGTGCAGTACGAGTCAGAGATCGAGACGGCGATCGTAAACCTGCGCACAGCCAAGATCCAGCTACTGCAGTTGCTGAACGATAACCGCACGCCGGTGGACAAATTCGATGTAACGGGCGTTTTCGACTTCAACGATTCGCTCGATCCGTTGGACAGCTATCAGCAGGCGGCGCTGACGGCGCGGCCCGACCTGGCGGCGGCGCTTGAGACCCTGCAGCAGTCGAACACCAACTACAAGCTGGCGGTGTCGAACGGCTCCACCGACCCGACCTATGGCGCCTGGTACACATGGAACTCGTCGAACAACAACCCCAACGGTACGCAGACTCTGGGAGTGAGCGTGAGCATTCCGCTGAGGATGTTTGACCGCAACCAGGGAGAGAAGAAGCGCACCAGGATTGACATCGACCGCGCGCAGCAAGCCAGCGACGCGGCCAAGGCGCAGGTTTTCAGCGACGTCAACTCGGCCTACGAACTGATGCGCAGCAACATCGCGCTGTTGAAGCCCTACAAAGCCAAGTACAACGACGAGGCTCTGCGGGTGCGGGACACGGTAACCTTCGCTTATCAACACGGCGGCGCTTCGCTCATGGATTTTCTCAACGCGCAAAGCGACTACCGGCAGGTGCAGCTGGCCTATGCGCAACTGATCGGGGCCTACATGACGGCGGCCGCACAATTGAATCTTGCCGTGGGGCGCGAAGTGATCCAGTAACCTAAGGGCTAACTGAATGAATCAAGCACGCGCTTGGCGCAGGCCGTATCAGACTGCGGCTATCCTAACAACGATAAGGACGGATTCACCTTATGACACGTGAAGAGGTCAAGGCTTGCATTGAGGGAATCGGGATATTTCCCGGTATCCGCGTCAATTCAGAAGATCAGGCCCTCTACGCCGCGGAAACACTCTATGCCGCAGGGATTCCCGTGGCTGAAGTCACCATGACCGTTCCCGGCGCTATCAACGTAATCCGCCAACTGGCTGAACGTTTCCCTGATATGGTTGTGGGCGCGGGCACAGTGCTCGATAAGGAAACCGCCGAGCGTTGCCTCGATGCCGGAGCGCGTTTTCTTACAAGTACAGGGCTTATTGGCGAGGTGGTTGAATGTGCTCGTGAGCGCAGTGTCGTTGCGATTCCGGGGGCTCTCACGCCAACCGAGGTGATCGCCGCATGGAAAGCAGGTGCGGATTTCGTAAAGATCTTTCCCACCGCTCCGGTGGGAGGCGAACTCTACCTTCGTTCGCTCAAACTGCCGCTGCCGTACATCAAGCTTATCGCTGCCGGAGGCGTGAATCAGCTGACCGCTACGAACTATATCCGCGCCGGTGCGACCGCGATTGGGGTTGGCGGAGAACTGTTGCCGCGCGACGCGCTGCAAAGGCGCCAGGGCGAGCGCATTCATGAACTCGCGCGACGGTTTATTGGCTACGTCAAGAGCGGCCGCGAAATCGAGTAACGTGCGAATTATTGCCGATGTTAGAAACCGGAGGAGCGAACGGAGTGTCCTGGTCATACTGACAACAGAATTACGCTTGTATTCTGTCGAAGCAGCGCCGAAGCGACAAGGTCAGGAGTGAAGGATCGAGTCACTCGGCTGGAGCATAAGTGTCGGATTATCAGCAGTAAAGTTGGCTGCCGACGCGCACGGAAGCCGCGCTAGGTTGTAATCAACGCGAATAAATAAATCGTCTTCTTTCTTTTACTAGCGCAGGATGGAAAGAGATGTAGGTGAATCCCAATTTTGGCTCGGTGCTTAATATCCGGGCGAAGATTGAAGATGATTCGACAAAACCAGAATACTTGCTAACAGAATCGAAAGTCGGATATCGCTTCAGCGAGTCTATATAGCTCTCCCGCAATTGATGTGTGGATGGGGCTGGCTATCGTCAATTGGCAATCAGCTTCCGCATTGAAGAACATCGCTCGATCTCGCGGGATGGTGATGCAGAAGCCGTGAGGGCCGGTGGTCCATTCCCGCCAGCCAGGGTGGATGACGATGGTGAAGCCATGAAGGGCTTGGTTGCTCCTCGATTTCGACCCATTTTTTCGGGAAAGTCCGACTGGTCCCAGGGACGGTCCCTCTTTCATCCCCGAAGGCCGCGTCTCGCCCTAAGAGCGCGATGCCATGGTCTTGCAGATTATTGTCGCGTCGCGCAGTGCGTCCGCGAACTGCTTCAGGTCAACTCCCTCTTGTGCAACAAGGAGCCGAATTTCGTTGTAGCTGCTTACAAAATGCACGGCCTCGACCTCACTGAAAGTTTCTTTGATGCCTTGAGGTGTCGAAGGATGAAGCATGTTGACGGCGTCGGCCACATTTTTGGGCAGGTTCGGCGCGATACCCTCCAGCTCGTCAAGAATTGCCTCGCGAATCGCAATGCAAAACACTTGCGCCAACCCTTGTTGAAACTGCTGTCCATCGAAATGATTTGCACCCGTCAAGTAGACCGTGGCCGCAAGCGCAGCAGCGCCTGCCGGGTGGCCGGCTACGGTCCTGTTGTTGTCGATTGTCATGATCCCTGCCTTTCTATGAAGCCTGGATGCGATGCCCCATTTCCTCAATGTTCAATGGATTGCCAGTCCCGGCAAGGCCGAGCGGGAATGCCTGCCTCGCGACAAATTCGAGCCTGCTCGCGAAATTTTGCCAGGGCGTCGCTTACTTGTCCAATAGCCTGGAAAACAAGTCCCTGATTTGCGAGTATAGCCTGCAACATGGCCTTGGGCAGATCGTATTTACGGCATATTTTCTCCTGCTCCTGGAGGATCGCCTGTGCCGCGGAGTGATCGCCTTGAGCGTGGAGGATTTCAGCCTCCCGGTGCAAGGACCTCACCAATCCCAGCTTGGTGCCCAGTTCGCGACAGATGCGATCGGCGCGTTTTGCTTTCTCCATGGCTTCGGACGATCTGCCCAATTGATGCAGAACATCCGCTTGATTGTTGCAGATTCTGTAGAGCTCGATCATGTCGCCCTTTCGAACGACCAACGCCTCGACTTCCTGGTAGAAAACCAGCGCTTGACCAAGAAGTTGTTCAACATCAAAACCGGATTTCTGATCGACCGAAGAGTCCGGCAGGGCATCCTTGATCGCTGCAAGCGCTCCTTCCATCTCCGGCAACTTCAATAACCGCGCCATCTTGTAGTAAACGGCGCCGAGATTGTTGAGTGCGGTTTCTAAATGATCGCTGAAGCCTTGCGATCGGGCTATCTCCACGGCGCGCTCCAGGCATTGGATTGCGGCGGTGTATTGCGCTTGCTTTTCAAAGATCATGCCGAGGGTACTCAGCGCCCACACCTTTCCCCGGTCGTCGCCATTCTGGTCAGAGACTCGCTCTTGCTCATGGCAAATCTCGACGGCCTCATTGAGGTAGGAGGTGTTGCTAAGCACGGCGGCGAGGTTTCCGAGCGTGCGGGCCAGGGTCTGCAAATCCTTCGTCGCAGAGGCTTCCATGGCCAGGAATTGCAGCAGGCTCGCTCCTTCCAGCGGGTAACCCCGGGTCCCAAGCAGGTAGGCCAGGCTATCGATGTATTTGAAAAAGTGTTCCGGGCGGTCGAGCACGAATCCATAACTCACATTCGCCCTGAAGCTGGAGTGACTCTCCACCTCCTGCCAATACAGCGCTGCATCGTAATACGAGACCGCATTGAGGAGCGGCAAATCTGTCAGCGCATTCACTAGCCGGTCCCACTCTCTGGCGCGTAAGAAATGCCAGGGGAGTTCGCAGGCTTTGCGTTCTCCCAGCTCTGTCGACTCGAAGTAGTCTGCCAGATGGACATGAACCCGATCGACTATTTGAGGTGTGGTGAGGTATGCATCTCTTACCGCCTCGCGAAGAAACTCATGTGCGAAAGTGAGCAGTCCGCCACGGTTTAGTAGCGCGTCGCCGGCGGCGAGATAGAGCGGGCTCCAGATTGCATGTGACAAAGGCAAACCTGCGGTGCCTAACGATTCGAGCAATTCGGTTTCTGAAAGGCCGCGGCGCGCGGCCCATAGGCACACCAGGCTCTCACGGACGACGTTGGGGCACGACGGATCAGGCTGGCCATAATCTTGCTCCCAGCGCTCGATGACCTTGCGATAGAGCTCGATTGGAGTCGTTGCTTCCAGGTACCAGTCGATGCGTTGGTCCAGCTGTTCATGGCTGCCGAAGAGGCGAAGTTCGTTGAGCAGAGTGCTGAGATACAGGCCGTTGCCGGTTTGCGGCGCGACGGCGATGCGATGAGTAACCCCCGGACTCAACGCCTTGGCGTAGCGCCTCAGATACTTGTCGATCAGCTCTTCGCGCTCGGGCGTTGTGAGCGGCTCCACAATCATCACCGGCCAGTCTCGTTCCTTCAAGTTGTCCCAGGGGCGGCCGGGGAGCGTTGAAACAATCAATCGCACGTTGGCCGGAATGACCGGCGGCAGCCAGACCAGGTCCAGTGCGCCGTCGCGGTCTTCAATCTGATTGAGCGCGTCGAGCACCAGCACCACGCGCCTGCGTGTCGATACCATATGGAGCGCATTGGCGAAGGCCGCGCGCAACGCGTCGGGCTGGTCCGGAATCTGGATCTCAATTCCAAATTTGCGCTGAAACTCACCCAGCAAACGCCGCAGCATGGCCATCCAGTCGGCGCTGTCGGGCGCGGCGCCGATAAAGTGAACCAGGACCGGCGTCTCAGGATGACGCTCACTCCAAGTGTGAGTCCAATTGGCCAGCAGAGCTGACTTACCGCCGCCGGATTGGCCTGCGATCACCAGCGGCGGCCCATCTGCGGCAGCGTGGGCGTCGAGCTTTGACCTGTATTCATCCCGGCCGATGTAGACCATGCGGCGGCTGGCCGCATATGCCTCATGATCGAGAGCCGCGCGATCCAGCGGGATGGGAATGGTTTTCTCGGGATAGAGCTCTTCAATGACCGCGGTCAGATCGCGAAGCACCCACTCGCCCAGCTGTTTTGGAGTAGCAAAAGGCTCCGAGACCGGAAAACTGCTTCCGCGGATATCGTTCTTGAGCTTTACCAGCAGCGGACGCAGGGCAGGGTCTTCTTCTACGAAGCCGGGACGCTGAGCGGCACAGGCAGGGTCGCGGAAGTAGAAGAAGGCGTGCCTGGCCATTGCCGGGTCGTTCAGGACGCCGTGGAGGATTTCGAGGGCCGTGACGGACTGATCGAGGTGTTGTCTGAGCCATGGTTGTGATTCGAAGAGCGATTCCGGAATCTGCCTGTTTACCCAGCCGTAGCGCTCGCCCAGAATCCCAATGAAGTAAGGCCGGCAGTGCTCAATTTCCTCGAGACACAGCGGTAGAACCTTGCCCTCGGCCTTGGCCTCGTCGGTCACGCCCCAGCGCAGGTCTACCTCGCCCCATGTGACGCCGCGGCTCTCGCATAGCCGGCGCAGTTGCGGGAAGACCCGCTTGACGAGTTCCTCGCGCTCTTCCTGCATGTCGCGAAAAGTCGACGAAATAAAGACGCGAATCTCGCGCCGGTTGGCAACAGACCGATTATTGTTGATCTCCTGAGGCATAGGATGGCCCTTTTGACGAGGGTGTGGCAGGCCTGCGACGCCGAGAATTAGAAGATTGCTCGAGAAGGGAACTTTTCCAGAGCCCAGTTACATTAGCCGATCCCGATCAACGCCCGCTCAACTTGACAGAAATCTTATCGGGTAATTGCGCGGTCGCCAAGTCATTCATGGAATTCCGATCAGTACCGTGAAATCGGCATGACGACTGGAATCTTGTGCCCTGACGCTGGGCTGGAGATCGAGGGGGCTCCTGGGGCGTAGGGCGTTTGTAGTGATCGACTCTGTGTAGTGCCGGACTCTACTGATCCTCCCGAAGAGCATGACCAGGCTGATTCTAGAAACGAGCACCGGGCTCTGGCCCTCAATTCATTTTGGCGCGCTCGCCGTCTGAATGCTGCCGCCTCGAATCCAATCCAGAATCGTCCGGTATTCTTCGCTCGATTGGTTTCCATGCCAACGCTGGCCGCCGTTATGCGTGGCAAGATAATCGCCGACGTCGCCCGCGCTGTCAGTTGGGCGGGTGGGTTTGACGAGCATCAGGCTTTTGTCCGGTTCGGTTATGTCCACCACGCGCATCGCGGACTTATAGTTGTCTTCGCTATCCTGGTCAGAGAACTCACCCTCGGTATTAGGCGGTTGCAGCTTGAAGATCACATGACTGGCATGGCAGTTGACACATGCTTTGCCGTCCGCTCCGGGCCGGGCAAGGATGGGTTCGATTCGAGTGACAAAAGTGCGGAAGTCAAGCACTGAGCCAGGCTGCACGTCGGTCAGTGCATCCCCAAGGCTCTTTCCTTTTAGAACCCTGGCGGCGATGAGTTTGAGACGCGGATTGGTGGAATTCTGAAGGCTATTCATTGCCGCCAAAAAATCAGGCCGCTTTTCCACGTCCTTGACTTTGCGGAGCGTATCGAGAGCCGCGGCGCTAACATTGGCGTCCGCATTCAGCAGGCTGGCCATTACGGTGTCGACAACGATGGGATATTCCAACGGTTCGCGAGTTTTTACTGCGGCCGAATGGCCGTTGAGGAAGTCCTGATCCTGCGAGACCGCGCCTCCTGAGACTCCGAGACGCTTCTTCAGGAATTGCGGATTGCTCGCTTCCTCCATCAGGATTCGCAGACCGGAAGCGTTCAGTTTTGCAAAAGCGGACTTCACAGCGGGTTCGGTTTTCGGGTCGTTCAGAAAGTGTTCCAGCGAAATCCGCACGGCGGCGCGCTGAGTGTCGGGCAAGTAGGAGTTTAGGCCGTTCAATACCTTTTGCTGGAGAGCCGGCTCATTCATCAGATTACTGAACGACGAAGCGGCGTCCAACACCTGGCCGAAATTCATTGGCTGCGGATATTGTTCGAGCATGAACCGTAACGCGCCCTCAACGTCCGCCTGGTGTTCCCAAACTGAACCGCTTGGGAGGGCCGCCAGCAACGGCAGAACCACGGCTTGGCTGTCGGGATTTCCTTGCCGTAGAATCTCGACTATTTTGGCTACGAGAAGTGTATCGGGCGCGACGCGGGGGTCAAGGTTCAGGACTCCCCGCTGGCCGCCCTCGTAGACATAGCGAACTGTCTGGCGCACGTCGGCGCTCGAATCCTCAGAAAGGTTCAGGGCGGCTAGTGTGAAGCGCGCGTCGCCGGATTCACTCAGAGTGCTGCCCGCCTTGAGCACGTTGATCTTCATCGACTCATCCGCGCCTTTCAGGCAATCCAGGAGCGCGTCTTCCAACTCAGGCCCGGAACTCTTGAAGAAGTGGATCAGATCGCTGTCGTTGCCGATGCGCGTCTGAAAGAAGCCGTTGTGCACGTCGTATTTGAAATCGACAGCTTCACGATACGGCGGGTACTCATAACCTGGGCGATGAAGATCGGGCACACCGGTCACATACTTGGTAAGAACCGCGGGCAGTCCGATCGAAACCGTGTCCGATTTGAGTTGCGGCAAGGCATAGTGTCGAATATGAAAATCCCAGAGCGCGGTGAGGATTCCCTCGCGCCCCCGTGGGGTTGCGTTGCGCAGCACTTTGGCTAGCACCTGTGCCTGATCGCGCACCACCGCCTCATAGCCGTTGTTGATGCGGTCTTTATCTTCGTCTTTTGAACTTGCCTTGACCCAGGCAGAGAGATAGCCGGTGTTTTCGTCGAGCAGGCCATAGATGCTTTCTTTCAACCCTCGCCGCACCATTTCATCGGTCTCGGTATTAAGGCGGGTGGCGAGCGCTTCAAGAGTCCCGCTTCGCACCGCAGGTTGATCCACCTGCCAGTAATACCAGCGCCACAATCCCGCGGCAGCTTCAAAGCGAACGTAGGGCACCGGATCGTTGAGGGTATGTTCGAGGGCTGCAAGCAGTTTTGTGTCGCCGGTCAGATCCCGGAAATGCTGGTTGAATACGCGGGCAGCTCCCCAGCGGGTGCGCGCGTTGGGCGATGCTAACGCGGCCGCAAGCATCGCGCGTCCTTGCGGCGCAACGCTCTGGCGCCGCGACAGCACCATACGCAGCGCGTACGCTGACGCGACTTGCACCATCTTGGTGGGATCGCCCAGGCCCTTAACCAGAGCCGGCAGCGCGCGGGGATCGGCCATGTGCCCAATTGCGCGGCCTGCGGCTTCGCGCGCGAGTGGCTGGTCGCTGTCCGTCAACACCTTGCGAATCTGAACGAGCACCGGCTCCGGCGCCAGATCCCAATACTGGTCCAGTTGTTCGAGAAGCAGCGGGAGATCGCTGGTGGCAAGGGTGGTAGCGGGGGCTGGGTAGGCCGCGTCCCAGTTTTTAGCAGTTGTTGAACCCGGATATAAAGTAGACAACGCCATCACGGCGAACTGCGTAGCGCGAAATGGAGTGTTGAATCCCTGGTAGACCGGATCGCCTTCCCAACTTCCCTCGGGCCGTTGCGCGGCCAGCATGGCTTTGACAGCGCGAGCCAGGTGCTCGTCGGTTTCTGGCCGGCGGCCAGCCTCAGCCAGGGCAAGAACCGCGTGATAGGAAACAAAGTCCGCAGGTTTGGCCTTCTTATCGAATGGATACGGCCATGCGCCCTCGGGAGTTTCATATTCGTAGAGCTTGTCAATGAGGGCGTCGATCTGCGCCGCGTACTTCTGGCGGTCCAATGCAGACAGAAGCTGGATCTTCCAATTCAGGTCGATGACATTCTTTGGCTCGTACGGCAGCGCCAGGCGCTCCACATGGTCGCGCTCGGCCAGCCAATCGGCATCGTGGGTCTCGTTGTAAGCGAGATTGAAAGTCTGCCAGCTCTGCAATGCGATCTCAAACGGACTGATGTCGGGCTCACAGCCGTCAGCCTCGTCGCCGGGCAGCACGGTCAGGCCCTTGTAATGAACCTTCAGGTACCGCGCATAGGGTACGTCGAAGTTACTGCGCGGTGGATCGTGAGTGACATTCTGCTCATAGGCATGCACGATCAGGGGCAAGCGGCTCGCAACGGTGCGTGCCGAGTAAATCACGCGCACCCAGTTGGTACCGGGTTCTCCGTAGAGAGGCCGGGCGTTGTTATAGATGCGATCGGTAAGAAACTCGAGGCCCGCACGTTGAGTTGGGGCGTAACCGTTCTGGACCGCTCTTAAATATCCGCGTGTGGTAAATTGCGCGGGGTGGCACGCGATGCAGAGTTGGGTCTCAGAGTGCTGCATCACCGTGCGCAGCGCGACAGCGCCCCGGCGCGGCGTATTCGAAAGCCAACTATCACCCATATTGACCATGAAATCCATCCCGGCGCGCACGGCAAGGTGCGGATCGGTATAAGGGGGCACAGGGTATTGGTAAGTATGTAGCTGGTAGGCCGGGTGATTGGCAGCCACTCGCACGTAGTATTCCTGTCCGGGCTGAAGAATGCGGGTACGAAATTTATAGAGTCCCGGGTAATTCTGGGTCGCCTCAACCTGATACGCAAACTCTCCGGCGGTGAACGGAACCACATCCGGATTTCCGGAAGAATCCTTGCCCACCTGAAAAATATCCACGTCGAGCGGGACATCGCGATCCGTCACGTTGAGCACGAAGTAAACCAGGCGCGGCGCTTTTTCACGGAAGGTGAAGTGAAACCACTGGAAGCCTTTGAGCATGGCGGCATAGCCGTCTTCGTTTATTGAAGGTGCGTAAGGCCGTTCATCGTCACTGCCAAAGATCGTCTGGCCAAGTTCGAATTGTTGAGCGTTTTGCCACGTATCGTTGGGCGCAGCGGCAATAACGCCACGCTTGACTGCGTCGGATTTGCTCGGCAGACCGGCTGAGGCCTGCAGGATTTTTCTTAGCGAGGCGCTGATTTCCGGGGCGTGGCCCGCTGCAGCAGATGATATGCTCGCCCTGACCGGACCTGCCATTCGCGGTCGCAGGGTCAGATAGAAGTCGAGGTCGGCCGCGTGCAGCCATTTGGATTCGACCTCACCCTGCGCGTCGCTCACGGTGACGCGGACTGCGTCGTCCCCCTGGAGTTGAGCGGGATCCTTCACTCCCAAAGTAATTGCGTAAACGGAGCCTGGGCGCCCTGTTCCCAGCTCGATGGTATGAGCTGAAGGACTCGCGGCCTGACCGGCACGGACCGATCGGCCAGTGTAAACGGCGGTGCAAATCAAGCATGCTGTGATGAAAGATGGAAAGATCAGCCAATAGGCAATGCGTCGACTTCCGGGCGCAAAAGTCATGATTCGACCTCGAGTTTTCCGAAGCTGGGAGAAAAGGGGAGAATCCGGCTAAAAACCTTCGGTGTCGAGACTATATATCCATCGGGGTCTAATAGGACACTGACCGGTTTTGATATTTTATGCCTGGTGTTACGTCGACCAGGACGGCAGAAAAATCAGGCCCTGGGGCGTTCATTAGGATGAATCCTCGATCGAATGTCTCTTTGATTGCTCCGAACAAAGATTGCGGCATTCGTTTGCCTTTCAAGGGTTTATAGTGGAGACGTTCTTATTACTTCTTATTCAGCTTCATCCGGCCAAATCCTTCGACGGGCGCGCCGCCTGAATCGGCAGTGAGCCCCGGTAAACCATTGGCGCTGTGGGAAATGGATAGAAGAAGCAAGGACCTTTGATTGGGGTCGCCCGCAATGCCTGACCGAACGCGGCGTTGGCAAGCTATCGTATCTATTCTGTTGGTCGTGCTGCTATTGGCGACCACGATGGGAATGGCGTGCCACAATCATGATCGGTGCGCGGCGGGCAATTGCACGCTGTGCCACATGGTCATCGCGCCGCCCATGGCGCCAGCTCAAGCGATCGTGTTGGTCCCGGCTACCGCGCATCGCACGGTTCTGGATAGCGGCTTTGTTTCGCTTCGCCGGACCAATGAAAAGCCGCCCCGCGCTCCTCCTGCATAGCCCTTCTCTGCATGGTGTGCCCATGCGATACATTCATCGGCTATTTCTCTGGTTCAGGAGTTGCAGCGCCTATGCGTCTGTCCATTTTTTGTATTTCCATACTCGTATTTCTGTTTTTGCTTTCGGAGTCAGCGGTTGCGCAGACACCGCCCGCTCAGCCGCAGCCGCAGGCTACTCCGGGAGCGGCGCCGGCGGCGGCCCAACTTGCACAATCGCCTGGCGCGCAGTTGATCACGCTCGATCAGGCGATCCAGATGGCGCTCGAGCACAATCACAATCTGCTGGCGGCGCGGACCACGATTGAACAGAACCAGGCTGAAGAGATTACCGCCAATCTGCGGCCTGATCCGGTACTGATGGGCGACACGCAGTTTCTGCCAATCTTCCAGCCAAGCAATTTCAACTCTGACTACCTCGACAATACTGCGCAGTTCGACCTGGGCGTTAGTTACCTGTTCGAGCGCGGGAAAAAAAGGCAGAACCGCCTGCAGGCGGCGAAAGACCAGACGACCGTGACGCGTTGGCAGGTGGCCGATAACGAGCGCACGCTCACGTTTAACGTAGCCGTGGGTTTCATCAACGTGGAGTTGGCGGAGTCGACACTGGAACTGGCCAACCAGGACCTGAAGAGCTTTCAGCACACGGTGGACATTACCGAGGCGCGCTACCAGGCAGGAGAAATCGGGAAGGAAGATTTTCTGAAGATGAAGCTGCAATTGCTTCAGTTCCAGACCGATATGGCCCAGGCCAGGCTGGCGCGCGTGCAGGGACTGTCGGATCTGCGGCAGTTGCTGGGTTATGAGCATGTGAGTCCGGACTACGATGTGGCCGGCGCGTTCGATTATCAGCCGATGAAGGCCGGGCCCGACGATCTGCAAGCCGAAGCGCTGCAGCGGCGGCCCGACCTGCAGGCAGCCCAACAGGGAGTAACAGCGGCCAACAGCGCGTTCAATCTGCAAAAGGCGATTGGAAAGCGGGATGTGACCGGCCAAGTTAATTACACGCACCTGGGATATCTCAATGACGTGTCGCTTTTCGGGTCGATGCAACTGCCGATCTTCGATCGCAATCAGGGCGAAATCAAGCGAGCCGGGTTCGCGATTACGCAGGCACAGGAGCAGCAGATCTTCGCAAACGGACAAGTGCTGACGGATGTGAGAGACGCCTACGAAGGCTGGAAGGCGAACGACGAAATTGTGGAGCTGTATCGCTCAGGCTATCTAGACGTTGCGCAGCAGTCGCTGGACATCACGGATTACGCATACAAGCACGGCGCCGCCAGCCTGCTGGATTTTCTGGATGCGGAGCGGAGTTTCCGTGCCACGCAGCTCGGCTACCGGCAGGCGCTGGCGTCATACCTGCAGTCGCTTGAGCAGCTTCGCGAAGCGGTAGGAACCAGGAGCTTACCATGAGACACCCAAAGATGATCGACGGAGCCTGCCGCGCAGCCAGTATGTGGCCTCTGCTTGCGCTGCTGGCGATTGCCGGTTGCCACACCAAAGACAATGCCAGCGGAATGACATCGTTTTCGTCAAGGTCGACGCCCTCGGCGACGCCGCAATTGTTTACCATTCCCGCTGGCCAGATGAGCCAGGTGCAACTGGTGACGATGACGCCCGGCACGATCACCAACACACTGCGGCTGACGGGGGCGGTGGCGTACAACGCATTCAAGACCACACCCGTGATTACGCAGGTAGGCGGCCCAGTGAGCCGGATCATGGTGGTCCCCGGCGATCATGTGCAAATGAATCAGCCGATGCTGGAGGTGAGCAGCCCGGACTACGCTCAGTTGCTTGACGGCTATCTGAAGGCGGCAGATTCATTCCGGCTGGCCGACAAGTTCTATGAGCGCGCGAAGGATTTGTATGCGCATAGCGCCATTGCGCAACAGGATCTGGAGCAGGCGGAAAGCAATCGCACCCAGGCCAAGGCCGATTTGAACGCGGCCGAACAAGGGATGCGGATTCTGGGGATCAAGAATCCCGAAGACCTGGCCAAGGCGCCTTCGTCAGCGCAGATCCCTGTGCTGGCCCCGATTGCCGGCGAAGTGGTGGAGCGGCTCGTTTCGCCGGGGCAGGTGGTGCAGACCGGGCAGACGCAGGCATTCACCATCTCTGACCTCAGCACGGTGTGGGTACTTGCCAACGTATACCAGGCGGATCTGCAATACGTGAAAGCCGGCGAAGATGTAGTGGTGCAGACGGATGCGTTTCCCGACACATTCCACGGCAAGATTTCGTATGTGTCGCCGGCTCTCGATCCCAACACCAGGACCCTGCAGGCGCGCATCGTAGTGGAGAATTCCGGCGAGAAGCTGAAGCGCGATATGTACTGTACGGTGACGGTGACCGCAGGCGTGCTGAAAAACGTGCTGGCGGTGCCCAATGCGGCGTTGTTGCGCGACGACAACAACCAGACCTTTGTGTATGCGCTCACGGGCGACAACCAGTTTGGGCGTCGAGACGTGGTGCTGGGCCAAATGCAGGGCGGTGAGACGCAGATCGTAAAAGGCGTATCCCCAGGCGAAAGAATCGTAGGCAACGGCAGCCTGTTTCTGCAGGTCGTCAATTCGATGCAGCACTGAGAGGATAGGCCGGGATGATTCATCGCATCGTTCAATTCGCGCTACGGCAAAAACCAATTGTGCTGTTCCTCGTCGCATTCATGGCCGTGGGCGGAGCGGTTGCCTTCCACAGCATGCCGGTGGATGCGTACCCGGATCTTTCGCCGCCCATGGTGGAAGTAATTACCCAATGGCAGGGCCACGATACATTAGAAGTAGAGCGCCTGGTGACCGTTCCCACTGAAGTGGAAATGAACGGCGTCCCCAGACTGACGGTGATGCGTTCGATTTCTCTCTACGGTCTCTCCGACGTGATCATGACCTTCGACGAAGGCACTGACAACTACTTTGCGCGCGAAGTAGTTTTCCAGCGGCTGAGCGAAGTCACCTATCCGCAGGGCGTGACCCCCACGCTGGCCCCGCTGGCCAGCCCCTCGGGGCTGGTATATCGCTACGTGATCGAAAGCCCCGATCGCTCGCCCCAGGAACTGAAGACGATTGAAGACTGGGTGCTGGAGCGGCAGTATAAACAAGTGCCTGGTGTTGCCGACGACTCCGGCTTTGGCGGCACAGTAATGCAGTACCAGGTGCTGCTCGACCCGGCCCGGCTGTACGCATATCACGTGACTGTGCCCACGGTCATTCAGCAGCTCGCGGTGAACAACTCCAATGCCGGAGGTGGATTCTACGAGCAGGGACAGCAGTTCGATTACGTCACCGGTGTGGGACTGGTGCGCGACACCTCTGACATAGCGAACATAGTCGTGGGGGCCCAGAGCGGCGTGCCTACTCGCATCGGCGACATTGGCCAGGTGGTGATCGGAAACGCGCCGCGCCTGGGCGAGTTCGGCTTCAACAAGACGGATGACGCGGTGGAAGGCGTCATCATGATGCGAACCGGCGAGCAGACGCAGAACGTGCTCAAGGGCGTCGAAGCCAAGACCCAGGAACTGAACGAGCATATCCTGCCCCCGGACGTGAAGGTGCGCCCGTACTACGATCGCAGCGACCTGGTGCAACTGACCATCGACACGGTGGAGCACAACCTGCTGTTGGGTATGGTGCTGGTGCTGGTAGTGCTTATGGCGTTTCTGGTGAGCTTTCGCGCAGCAATTATTGTGGCGCTCACCATTCCGCTATCACTGCTGTTCGCCTTCATCTTTCTGCACGCGGATGGAATTCCAGCCAACCTGCTTTCGATCGGGGCCATCGACTTTGGCATTCTTATCGACGGCACGCTGGTGATGGTCGAAAACATTTTCCGCGAACTGGGCGCGCGCGCGGGCCAGCAATACGATCTTGAAGAGGTCATAAAGAGCGCCGCGAAAGATGTGGACCGGCCCATATTTTATTCCGTGGCCGTGATCATCGCCGGGTATCTGCCCATCTACGCGCTCACCGGCCCTTCGGGCAAGTTGTTCAAGCCGATGGCAGACACCGTGGCGATTGCGCTGGTGGGCGCAATGATTCTGACCCTCACGCTGGTACCGGTGATGTGCGCCATGTGGTTCAAGAAGGGCGTGCACGAGAGGGAAAACAAGCCATACGAGTGGGTGAGAAGGAAATACACGGTGTGGCTGGACTGGAGCCTGGATCGGCCCGGAACAACGATGTTTTTGTCGGTGGTGATCTTCGCAGCATCGCTGCTGCTGATTCCGTTTATCGGGGGCGAGTTCATGCCCCACCTGGACGAGGGTGCGATGTGGATACGCGCCACCATGCCGTACACCGTTTCGTTCGATACGGCAAGCAGGTTTTCACCGCAGGTGCGCAACATTCTGATGCAATACCCGATGGTGACGGACGTGGGCTCGGAGTTGGGGCGGCCCGACGACGGCACAGACCCTACAGGGTTCTACAACGACGAATTCTACGTGGGTCTCAAGCCATACGACGACGCGGTGTGGAAGAAAGGCAAGATTCACAACAAGGCTGAGCTGACAGACGACATTCAGCGCCAGCTCGATGTCTTTCCGGGCGTGGTTTTCAACTTCACGCAGCCGGCCGAAGACGCGGTGGACGAGGCGCTGACGGGGCTGAAGAGCGCGCTAGCGGTAAAAATCTACGGCCCGGACCTGAATGTGCTGCAGAACACGGCGCAGGTGATCAAGCAGCGGCTGAGCCAGGTTCCGGGCTTTACGGAACTGACAGTGGTGCGCCAACTGGGACAGCCAACCCTGACCATCAATGTAGATCGCGCCAAGATTGCCCGCTACGGAGTCAATGTGGCTGACGTCGAGGCGATCGTGCAGGCGGCGGTGGGCGGGCAGGCGGCCACCCAGGTGGTCCAGGGCGAAAAGCTCTTCGACCTGGTGGTGCGCATGAAGCCGGAGTTCCGTGAGAGCGCGCAGCAGATCGGCAATCTGCTGGTGGGTACGCCGGCTGGGCAGCAGATTCCGCTTAGTTCGCTGGCCGATATTCAGGAGTCAGGCGGCGCCGCGCTCATCTATCGCGAAAACAATTCGCGGTACATCGGCGTGCAGTACAGCGTAGAGGGACGCGATTTGGCAAGCGCGGTAGGTGCCGGGCAACAGGCGATTACCGACATTCAGAAGTCTCTGCCCGCGGGATATCGGATGACCTGGGGCGGCGAATACGACGAGCTGGTGGCGGCAAAGAAGCAATTGTTCGTAATCGGGCCAATGGCGTTGCTGATTATCTCCATGATCCTTTTCGCACTCTACGATAACTTCAAGTTTCCAATTATCGTTCTGCTCGGCGTGCTGCTGACCGATCCGGTGGGCGCATTGCTGGCACTCAAGCTGACGCACACGCCCTTCAGCGCTTCCTCCGCGCTCGGCCTGCTGGCGCTGATTGGCGTTTCGGTGGAAACCGCGGTCATCCTCGTCTCTTACATCAATAAGCTGCGCATCGAGCAGAAGATGGACGTGCGAACCGCGACAAGGGAGGCATCGCTCCTGCGGCTGCGACCCATCATGATGACAGCGCTGGTCGCGTGCCTGGGACTGCTGCCGGCCGCGCTCTCGACAGGCATCGGCTCCGATACGCAGAAGCCTTTTGCCATTGTGATTGTGGCCGGGTTGGTATCGCGGCTATTTCTGGGCTTCTTTGTGAATCCGGTGCTTTATCAGATTGTGGCGCGAGAGGGTGACGTGCTGAAGGTGTAGGCTGCCGGGGTTTTTCAACCCTTGAGCCACGAAGAACACCATGGCACGTATTCGCGCCAGCGATTTTCGCAGTCAACGCTCTGCACTGGAGGGCGGCTGGACATTTCGACTTGCTCAACTCCACAATCAAGAACACCAATTGAATGAAGCGCGTAGGTGCTTTGTCTTTCCTTGAGTTATGAATTCGATCCCGGATCCGTCCTGAAATGTCGGCTTATCGTAGCTCAAACTGTTGAATTCTCGCATTTCCTGTCGTGAACTTCGGTCCTCGATCGAGAGATCCCGTTCGCCTCACACGTTCAGGGACTTCAGGTACGGCACACTGAGCGGCATCAGCGATGGATCCTCTTCAAGTTCAACGAAGTAGTTCTTTACGCCACCTGTTTTTGCGGCTGTAAATACCGCCTTCCAATCCACGACGCCCTTGCCCAACGGAACCTGGCGGAAACCGGACTTGGTGGAGGAGTCCTTTACCCAGTCCTGACAATGCATGGAGAGAAAGCGGCCGGGGTACTTCTCGAAGTAGGTCACTGGATCGTAGCCCTGCTGCAAAGTAGAGACCTGAAACTGCAACATGGTGGTAGCGGGATTGAGGTCGGCGATCATCATGTCGTAGACTGGCTTGCCATCGATGTGTGCGGTGACGAAGCCTTCATTGTGCAGCAAAGCGATGATGCCTGCGGCGTGAGCCTTTTCGGCGAAGACGTTGAATGGCTCGACGTAGCGCTTCACATCGTCGACTGTTTCCGTCGTCCACGGGCCCCAGGGCCCGAGCGCGGCAATCGCCATCTGCGTCATACCGAACTCCTTGGCATAGGCGATGCTCTGATCTGCCCTTTGAAAGAGCTCATCCGCCGACCAGTGCGCCGAGATACAGCCGAGTCCCCAGTCTTCCAGCATGCGCCGCAATTCCCTTGGCTTGTATTTCTGGAGGCTGGAAAACTCATCGTAACCGTATGGCGAGCACAGCTCAATCTGGGTGAACCCGGCTGCACGTAATCCCTTCATGGTGCCCGCGAAGTCTGTACCGATCGAATTGCGCACAGGATAGGTCTGACAGCCGATCGGCAGACCGAGCGGATCAGCGAATAGATATCGCGTGCCGGAGAGAAGCGCCGAAGCCGCAGCCCCTCCTATAAGAAACATCCTCCGATTCATCGTGTGCATAACCCCTTCGTTGAGCGTTGGAAGCAACTATAGCACTCGTGGAGGGAATGCATGCGTCCGTCGCGCTGCAGCTTCGGGACGCATAGAGAGCGTCTTCTTGATGGGTTGTCGGTACCGCAAAGCCGGCATGGCGACTGGAATCTCGAGAACTGGGTGCCGCTCGGGATCCGCGACCCGCCTCGATCGGGTACTCTGTCTCGTGAGCTTTCATTTGCATTGTGAGACCCCGGTTATTGGAAAGGCCCCAAAATGAATCGTTTCCTATCCAACACTCTGTTCGCCCTTGTCTTTGGATCCGCCACAGCTCTTACCGCCCAGCCCACTGAGCTCAACCTGATGCCCATGCCGGCTCACGTGCAGCGCGACGCAGGCCAGTTCGTGCTCGACGGCAACTTCGACGTGCAGCTCGCCGGCTACACCGAGCCCCGCCTTCTCAATGCGCGCGACCGCTTTCTCGATCGCCTCACCGCTGAGACCGGCATGCCGCTCAATCGGGCTAAAGCCGCGCCCAAGTTCGAATTTGTCATTACAACGGATGGTCCGAGCCAGGCAGTGCAGCAGGTCGACGAAGATGAGTCGTACCACCTGATGGTCACCCCATCCGGCATCCAGTTGCACGCGAGCAACCCGCTCGGCGTGCTGCGCGGGTTGCAGACCGTCCTCCAACTCGTCATCGTCACCCCGCAGGGCTTCGCTCTGCCCGCCGTCACCATCGACGACGCTCCGCGCTTTGCCTGGCGCGGCCTGATGATCGACTCCGCTCGCCACTTCATGCCTCTGCCTGTGCTTGAACGCAATCTGGATGGCATGGAAGCAGTGAAGCTCAACGTTTTCCACTGGCACCTGTCGGACAATCAGGGCTTCCGGGCCCAGAGCCACGCGTATCCGCTGCTTACGGAACAGGGATCATCTGGCCTCTATTACACGCAGGAGCAGGTACGGCATGTGATCGACTACGCGCGCGAGCGCGGCATCCGCGTGGTGCCGGAATTCGACATGCCCTGCCACACCACGTCGTGGTTCGTCGGCTATGCCGATCTGGCCAGCGCGCCCGGCCCATTTCAGGTAGAGACGAAGTGGGGCGTCTTCGACCCCGCCATGGACCCCACCAGCGAATCGACTTTCCAGTTCCTTGATCGCTTCTTCGGCGAAATGACCGCACTGTTTCCTGACGCCTACTTCCATATAGGCGGTGACGAGTGCAACGGCAAGGAGTGGTCGGCGAACACGCGCATACAGGAGTGGATGAAGCAACATGGCATGAAGGACAATGCCGCGCTGCAAGCCTACTTCACCGCGCGCGTGCAAAAGCTGGTGGCCGCGCACCACAAGATCATGGAAGGCTGGGATGAAGTGCTCGGCCCCGGCACGCCGCGCGATGTCGTCATTCAGTCCTGGCGCGGCCCCAGGTCGCTGGCTTCGGCCGCGCGCCAGGGCAATCGCGGCATTCTCTCCGCCGGGTACTACATCGACCTGAACCAGTCCGCGGCCGCTCACTATGAGGTTGATCCGATGAGCGGCGATGCAGCTTCTCTCACGCCCGATGAAAAGGCGCGCATCCTGGGTGGCGAAGCGACGATGTGGAGTGAGTTCGTCACTCCGGAAAACATCGATAGCCGCATCTGGCCGCGCACCGTGGCGATTGCAGAGCGGCTGTGGTCGCCGCAGGACGTGCGCGACCTCGACTCCATGTACCGCCGGCTGAATGTCATCTCGCAGCGCCTGCAGTACGACAACCTGCTGCATCTTGCCTCGACCCAGCTCATGCTGGAGCGCATGAGCGGCCAGAACGACCCGGGACCGCCCGATCCGGAATCGCTGAAGTTGCTCGCCTCGCTGGTGCAGCCGCCGCTCGACTACCAGCGCGAAGGACTCGCCAGCTATGACGTCTACAGCCCGCTGAACCACATGGTCGATGCCGTTCCGCCGGAGAGCGAGACCGCGCGCGAGTTCCGCGATCTGGTTGCACGTTTGACTTCGGGCAGGGCCTCGCCGGCCGAGTGGCTGCAGGCCCGGGCGCTGCTGACCGGGTGGCGCGATAACGACGCGAAAGTTGAACCGGTGCTGCAAGGCTCGGCGATCACGCTCGAACTCGTGCCGGTTTCGAAGCAGATCGCGGAGGTCGCCGCCATCGGCCTGCGCGCGTTAGACAACCTCGAGAACCACCGCACCGTGGATGCGTCTGTGACTGCAAAGGATCTGCAGGTTCTCAAGAACGCCGAGAAGCCGAAGGCCGTACTGCGCGATATGCTCGTTGCCCCAGTCGAGGACCTGGTGCACGCCGCGGCTCGATAGCACTCATGAGTCTGGAGAGCGGTTGCGTCTGCGCCAGCAGAGCCGCGGATCGCTCGCCTAGCTCGTGCGCCGGGAAGCAACGTCGGGATGTCGATTTGCGTCGTGTTCTGTTCCTTCTGAGTCAGTCTAGTCTCTGGCATTGCAGTCGTTCTTCATTGTATTGAGCGAGGCTGTCGATCCGTAGCCTGGGGTGTTTTTGGAGGAATCCTGATAATCGCGCATAATCGGTCGTCAATGAGCGATTTGCCCTGTTCTCGCCATTTGAGCTTTCGCTGTCCAGAAGTTAGTAAACACAGTTTGACTTGAACGAAGCCGCTGTGTCTGTTCTGACGCTGCGAAACTCTCAGGTCAGCTTCCTGCTAGCGCCGCAACCTCAGGCGCATACCTCTCCAGGTGATCTTCGATACTTACCTTGCCAAGGTTCACGGCGAGGCTCCCTCCAGCCCGCACCACGCCCACGTCGTCGATACGCATAAAGCTGAGTGCCTTGCACAGCACCGGCGTGACTAGGTCATCTGCCTCGCTCGGCTCGCCTGCATCGTAGCTGTCGCGCGACACCACAATCTTCAGCTTGCCTGGGATTTACGCCTTCACGGCGTTCTTTGCAGCCGCGAACACATCGCGTGCAGACGTCGTACCCTCTACGTGCTCCGTACCCGCGATTCCGAGGCCCATCCATCCCGCGTTAATGGCCTCATACATTTCTTCGGCAGGTCCAGTGTGGCCCTTGGGGACGCCGAACTGCTCGAACGCTTCAGCCCACCCTGCGCGCGGGACTGCGAAGGCTTTTACGTCGAGTTTCAGCACTTCACCCAACTGTGCGGCCACTTCATCCGCGCTTACCATCGAACCGAGCTCGATGACGCGACGCCCTGACCACGCCGGCCCGGTCAGAAGCGTTGCCACCTCCGCGCCGATATCGTCTGACGCGACCATCATCGATTTCCGGTTTGTAGGATTGTAGAAGACCGGTAGTGTTCCGCCCTGGGCGGTCTGCAAGCCGAAAAGAAAGTTTTCGAAAAAGCCGCCTGCGCGCACAAATGCGACCGGAGAGGTCAGGCTGCGAAAACCTTGCTCCAGGAGTGACAAGGCCGTGATGATCCCCGCCCCGCTAGTTCTATGCGCGCCTGTCGACGAGAGCGCTACCACCCGCGGGGGCACTACCTTGGTCAGCGCCTCGACATAGTTCGCAATCACGCCTCTTGCTTCTCTGAAATCAGGCGAGGGCGCCCATACAGCCGGCAACATAACAAACGCGCCCTCAACACCTTTGAGCGCCGCCGCTATGGCTGCCGCATCGTTCCAGTCTCCCTCCACCAACTCCACGCCCTGGTCGGCCCACTTCGCCGCTTTCTCGCGATTGCGTACAAGTGCTCGCACCTGTTTGCCTTGCTTGAGCAGATGCCGCGCGGTGGCGCCGCCAACTTTTCCAGTAATGCCCATGACTAAATACATGATGTTTTCTCCTTGTTAGAACGAAAGTGATGCTCCGATGCGAACGCAAGAGCTTGTTAGTTGCGCAGCTAGCACTCCGCTAGTCCCGTGGGTTTCCACGGTGATCTGTCGCATGAATTGTTAAAGGCCTTTACACAGCCGGCCGGATCGCGTCGATGAGAGAGGTGGTCGACCGACCGATGAGGGAACGAAGGCCAAACTTCAGAAGTGCCTTCTCGTACTTTTCGCGGAGGCCTTGCTATGTGGTCGTGACCGTCACGGCCTGACGCACATACCGGCTGCTTTCCAGTTGCTGCACCATGAAAGCTGCCAGATCGGCCCTCCCGATCTTGTGCGCCTTCTCGCCGCCCTCCGTGCTCAGCACCCTGGCAACGCCGGTCTTCTTGACGTCGGTCAACATCGGCGGCCGCACGAGCGTCCAGTCAAGGTTGCTGCCTTCGATCTCGGCCTCCATGCCCGCTTTGTCTACCAGCAGACCCCGCAGAAACGTCTTCATGAGAAGGTGCTCGTTGAAAAAGCCGGCGTTCCTGACGCTCTCGCCCGCGCCAACCACCGAAATCTTCAGCAATCGCCGCACGCCATTGCGCCGCATCGCGTCCACAATATTGTGTGCCGCGCTCGTTTCCCTCGTCGTCACTTTCCACGGCGTCTTGCCGCCCAGCGCGTCGATCACCGCATCCTGTCCGGCGACCGCAGCGTCGACCGCGGCCGCGTCCAGCGCGTCGCCCGCAACAACTCTGACGTTCGCCTTCTTGTACTGCGCGGCACCGCGCACGAAAGCCGTCACCTTGTGTCCGGCCGCCAGCGCCTCATTTACCAGCGCTTCTCCGCTCCTGCCCGCTGCTCCAATCACTAGAACTTTCATCGCATTTTCCTTTTGCCTTGTATTTGGCCGCCCATCCAAATGACCGACCTGACCATTAGAGATTCGTGAAAACCAATGGTTGCAAAATAATCAGTGGTGTTATATCCAATGGTCATAAATCAACAATCGGTCGCAAAAATTGTCAAAAAGGAATAGGCTATTGAAAGTGACATCCACATCGCCAAGTCGCCGGGTAGAGCGCAAGGAAAGATTGCGGGGCGAAATCCTTGCAGCTGCGGGTAAGATGTTCGCCGATCGCGGTTACGAAGCCGTGACGCTTCGTGAGATCGCTAAAGAAATCGGTTATACGCACGCCGTGATCTACCAGCATTTTCCGGATAAATCACACATCCTTGCCGAGTTGAGCCGCGAGACGATCGGGCTGATGATTCAGAACTTCGACGCGATTGCCGCTAGACATCCTTCACCGAAAGAGCGCCTTTTTGCGACTTCACGCGGCTTGATTCAATTCTGCATTGCCCATCCACAGCAGTTCCGCAACGTCTTCTTCGGGCCCGAGGACCGAAACGGCGTCCGCGCAGGGCAATACATCAACGACCTTGGTGCGCCGTTGTTTGAACGTTTCGTGCAGCTCTTTTTCGATGTTGCCAGGGATGAAGGATTGCCAAATCGGAATGACATAGTCGTAGCCCACACCTGGTGGTTTACGATCTTTGGCCTCGCCATGCTCTTTGTTATTCA